>Ga0209541_10003365_pt1 | contig 29431 bp, 34 predicted proteins | sample RifCSPlowO2_01_FD_184027 | JGI IMG/M metagenome (GOLD analysis project Ga0209541, IMG submission 184027) | Groundwater microbial communities from Rifle, Colorado - Rifle CSP2_plank lowO2_0.1 (SPAdes) (version 2) | ecosystem: Environmental > Aquatic > Deep subsurface > Groundwater | place... | reverse complement strand
CAAATTGTACAATACTAACTTTTTCCTCATCAAATCTTTTTTGTAAATTTTTGTAATCTGCTAAAGCGCGTTTCCAATTATTCTCAAGTTCCAAAATTTTTTCGTCATCTACCATGCTTCTCCTAATTCCTGAACCAGATTTCTGGTGTATCTAACGGCCGGAATTACACTTGCGTAATTCATTCTCGAAGGACCAATTACAGCAACTTCGCCGGTTCTTCCTTTAATCTCAAATCCTGAAAACACAACTGCACACGAAGACAAACTCTCCTGCCCAGTCTCATTCCCTATTATTACATTAACGTCTCTGTTGTCTTGAGCTTTGTCAAAAATTTCTTGAAGCAACTCATGTCTGTCTAAGAGATGTAGAATTGATTTTGCTACGGATATATCCCAAAATTCAGGAGCGTCCAAAACGTTTACTACACCTGCCGAAATAACGAACCCCTCGTTATCAATTGCAACAGCCATTTCTTTTGTAATTTCCGAAAGAGCCGAGACTGCCTGTTTTAAAAGCTTTTCGAGTTGAAATCTGCTTGACCACAAACGTTGTTTTATTGCTACTTCTTGCAAAACCGGCAAATCTTCTTCATGAATAAGTTCTGTAATAAAAAGTCTGTAGGCCACCGGAGTTGGCACTCTCCCTGATGAAGTATGAGGCATTTCCAAAAAACCCATTTTTAAAAGGTCAGACATTTCGTTTCTAACGGTTGCTGCTGAACAATCAAGAGAATATTTTTTAACAATAGTTGTTGAGCCAACAGGTTCTTGACTAAATAAATACTCGTTAATGATTGCGCTTAAAAGCTTGATTTGTCTATCTGAAAGGTCGCTCATATGTTTATTGTCACTAATATATCACGAGTGCTAACGTTGTCAATAACCTAGTAGCAGGGTGTATGAAGACCACAAATTCACACACCCTGTTTTTCTATGAACTTAGTATTTGCCTAAAAGCTTCTTGAGGAATCTCAACTTTTCCAAACATCTTCATTCTTTTTTTGCCTTTCCTCTGAATATCTAAAAGCTTGTCCTTTCTTTCTCTATGCCCACCGGACATTTTTGCCAATACATTCTTTCTAAATGCCGAAATGTCCTCTCGAGCTATAATTTTTCCCGAAATTGTAGCCTGTAAAGAAATTTGAAATTGTTGTTTTGGTATTACATCTTTTAGTTTTTTAAGAATAAACCTACCAAATTTTTCGGCCTTCGATTTTAAAACAATACTTGAAAGCGCTCCTATATTTTCTCCGTGAACTAAAATATCAAGCCTAACTACTTCAGATTCCCTGTAATCCGAAAGTTCGTAATCTAAACTCGCAAATCCGGAAGACGCACTTTTTAAATCATCATAAAAATTAAGAATTAGCTCCGATAACGGAAGGTCATATTCAAAAATAACTCGTTCGGGAGTTAAATACTCCATTTTTCCCATTACCCCTCTCCTATCTTCACACAAAGAAATTACCGCTCCTGTGTAAGTAGATGGAGAGACAATTGTTAATTTTAGCCACGGCTCAAAGGTTTTATAAATTTTAGTTGGATCAGGAAAATTAGCGGGATTTTTAATATAAATTTCTTTCTCATCTGTTAGTAAAATTTTGTATTCGACTGTTGGTATTGTTGAAATAAGTTCAAGATCGTATTCCCTTTCAAGCCTCTCTTGGACAACATCTGCATGTAAAAGTCCTAAAAACCCACATCTAAAACCAAAACCTAGTGCATTATTTTGCTCCGGCTCATATGATAGCGACGCGTCTGATAAAGACAATTTTTCTAAAGCAGTTCGTAAAGACGGAAATCTACTGGTATCAATTGGGTAAATTGAAACAAAAACAAACGGCTTTGTTTCTTTGTATCCCGGAAGGGCCTTTACCTGTGTTAGCTCAGAAAAAGTGACTGTATCTCCAACCTTAACCGCGTGAATATCTTTAAGTCCGGTTGCAATATATCCAACTTCTCCGCTATGTAAACTTAAAATCTTTTCACGCGCGGGCTTAAAAATTCCTATTTCCTCAATAAATGATGTAGCGCCTGTTGAAATAAATCTTACCTGCCTGCGCAGGCGGGCTTGTCTTCTTTTTTTTATATCTTGCTCCGAAATTTCGCCATCCACAATTCTTACCATCGCAACTACTCCTAAATATTCATCGTAAACGGTGTCAAAAATTAAACATTTCAGAGTTTGATCACTACTAACCAAAGGACTTGGAATTTTTTTTATTATCCGAGTTAATAGCTCCACAACTCCAAAACCTGTTTTAGCAGAAACTTCAAGTATTTCATCGTAAGAAAAGCCAAAAGTTTTTTGCATGTCTTCTTTTGTTTTTTCAATTTCAGATCCGGGAAGGTCGATTTTATTTATAATTGGAATAATTTTTAAACCCGCTTCTTTTGCCCTGTAAACATTTGAAACGGTTTGTGCTTGAATACCTTGAGACGCGTCAACAACTAAAATTGCACCTTCACAAGCAGCCAAAGAACGTGAAACTTCGTAAGAAAAGTCAACGTGTCCGGGGGTGTCAATTAGGTTTAATTCATAATCTTGATTTTCAAATGTATACTCCATTCTTACAGGCTTAAGTTTTATGGTTATCCCCTTTTCTCTTTCTAACTCCATACTATCAAGAGTCTGGGCTTTCATAAATCGTTTATCTATGGTTCCCGTGATTTCTAAAAATCTATCCGCCAGTGTGGATTTTCCATGATCTATATGGGCAATTATGCAAAAGTTTCGTATATTTGATAGTTTCATTAAGGGATTTTAGCACTATCAACAAAATAAGGGGTGTTGGTTTGCTTTGCCATCACCCCCGTGAAAGATCAAACCGCTTTTACTTCCTCCAATATTTGCTGAATCGAAAGAAGATCAAGCCCCACTCCAAAAAAGAGGAGGGAAATGAACAAGGCGTACAAACTTGGAATCAGGTCAATATGCGACCCGCCTGTAAACCAAACATTCAATGCCATAATAACGCCTGCGATAAAACATCCTCCTCCATTGAGCAAAAATCCCCTTGTTCCAACCGAAAGAACTCCTCCAATCAAAGTTTTCATTCGTCGTCTCCTTTTCTGGTTAATATCGGTATTTTACACTATAGGGCTCTATCAGTCAAGTGATTACTCAATAACTTTATCTGAAATCCTAGTTAAAATAGGAATGGATAGGTTCATTTTCTTTAAAAGCTTGTAGAGTAATTGAACCTCATCGACCTTAAACAAACTCGTAAAAATGACATAAGAAAAAAAGCCGGCGATGCTAACTACAATTGTCAAAATAATTAAGTTAATAGTCTTTGTTGTATCAAGAACATAAATATCCAAAAGTTTCATAGGAATATATAAAGAAAGCCCCATAAATATTGCGGAGACCCCAATTTTAAAAAACGGCAACATAAGAGCTCTTTTCCCAAAACCTCCGACTTTTTTTGAAAGAAGAGCTAGCATTAAAAACATATCTAAAATTGTTGAAATTGATCCCGCAAGTGCTATTGACCAAACTCCAAAATGCATTACTCTAATAAAAAATAACGCGAGAGAGGCACCTACTGCTATAGTTGCTAAGTTTACTTTAACAGGTGTGATTGTATCTTTAAGCGCAAAAAATGATCTGGTAAGTAAATATGTGGCACTTTGAGCAAAAATCGAAAGGCTAAAAAAGCCCAAAGTATATGAAGTTAAAATAGTGGCATCCCATGGAAATTTAGATGCGCCATAAACTAACCGCACCGCAGGAACTCTTAATACTAATAAAATCACACTTGCCGGAATTACCAAAAAAAGCATTTGGTGAAAAGATGTCAAAAAAGTCTTTTTAAATTTTTCTCTATCTGCTTCCAAAGATTCAAATGATAGTGTAGGAAGAGCTGCTAATGCAATAGAGGCACCAAATAAGTTTACGGGGAAAGATTGAAGCTGGCTCGCGAATTTGAAAAATATTACCGATGAAGTAGAAATAAGAATAGCCAAACTATTATTAATCACGTCGGAGATTTGTATAACACTTGTCCCAAATATTCTTGACGGCATTAGTGAAAATATTTCCTTTAATCCTTTATCTTTCAAATCTAAAGTTAAAGAGAAGTTAAAATTTATTTTTTTCATTAAAGGAATCTGAACAAGCAAATGCAAAATAGCGCCAATAAGAACACCGGCAGCAGCCCCATATATCCCAAATTTAGGAAAGAGAAAAACTATTCCAACAATCATCCCGACGTTATAAAAAACAGGAGCAATAGCCGGAATTATGAAATATTTAAAAGATTGAAGTATGCTTGTTATAAAACTACTTACCACAAGTACAAGTTGGGCAACAAGCATGATTCTCATTAAATTTGACCCAAGAATAACCTGCTCTGCTGTAAATTTATGAATAGCGAGTAAGTCAATTATTTGCGGGGAAAAAATAAATACAATACAACTTAAGAAAGTAAAAAAACCCATGCTTACTGTAATCATAGATGAGGCTGTTTTCCACGCAATTTTCTCATTGTCTCTTAGTTCGCTTGCAAAAATTGGAATAAAAACGGTCGACAAAGTTCCAACAACTAAGACTGAATAAATAAAACCCGGTATCTTATCCGCAGTATAAAAAACTGCTAAGTCATCGGATATACCAAAAAAATGTGCTAAAAGCCTGGCTCGAACTAGAGCTAAAACAGCGGATATACCATACGTTACAGCAATTACAAAAGCTGCAGAAATAATTGTATTTTGCGTTTTAAATAGAAAGTTTTTTGAGCCATTTTGCCCATTTTGGATTGTGTCCTTGACCATAACTAGACATATGTTATCATACGGCTGGTTATGTCCAATACAAAATCGGCTGAAAAGGCCAACAGGCAAAGTATTAAAAAAAGACAGTACAACCTTTTTTGGAAAGAAAGGGCTAGAAACTTGGCCAAATCCATTAAAAAAGCTTTACAGACTGCTCCAAAAAATGCTGATATACTTAACAAAGAGTTGACCGCGTTGCAAAAGACTCTAGACAAGGCTGCCAAAAACAAAGCAATTCATAAAAATAAAGCGAACAGGCTTAAGTCGAAATTTGCGAAAATGATATTTGCCAATGCAAAAGATTCAAAATCAAAAACAAACAACACAAAACCAACCTCTAAGAAGTCCAAATCTTCTTAACTCTTCAATATACCAAACAAGCCTATCGTCAAGAACTAACAGCACATTCACATTAATTTCTAAAATAATAATAATATTGCTCGAACTGCTGTTCGTAATCTCACTTGTAATTGAAAATTATATAGACAAAAAAATTACTACGATGCAAGAACAAGTAGGCGTTCTAGAAAAAAATCTTCAGGATAAGACTTCTGATATAAAAAAAATAGAAAATACGATTGAATCAATAAATACATACAAACAATTAAGAGCAAAGCGCCCAATACTAAGCGAAAATATTAATACAGTTTTGTCGAGTATCCCAAACAGCACGGTATTAAAACATGTAAAAGCGCAAACTGACTCTGTTTCAATTAGCGTAGATTCGGGGAGTCCTTTGGATGTTGCTTTAATAATTTCGAAATTTCTAGAGAATAAAGATGTACAACAAATAATTTTAAATAAAGTTGAATTTGATGTAGCTAAAAACCTTTATAGCTCTGATATTAGTGTGGAGTTTAAATGATTGCGTTCTTTACGAACTTAATTGACGACCTGGACTCAAGATACAAAAGAAAGATTGAGCTTTATCCGGACAAACATATTAAATTTTTCACATTTTTAACAATTATAGTGCTGGTTATCTTTGGTATTTTTGGACTTAGACCAACTATTGTTTCATTAATACAAAAAAACAAATATAAAAACGGTTTAATCAGAGTTAAAAACGGACTCGAGAATAAAACAAATTGGCTAAATAAAGAAACCGAAAATTATGAGGCTATAAAACCATACTTACAAAACTTGCAGTCCGCCATTCTTAACAAACCGGATTTGCAAAATTACCTTGCTGAATTCGTTAAAGTTGCATCCAAAAACGGGTTTATTGTAAAAAGATTTTCACAGAGTCAGGGATCGAAAGAAGAAATAGTACTAAATGTTGATATGACGGGGTATCAAACCGGATTTTACAGTTTAATTAAAGATATTCAAAATCTTAATAGAATTACGTATATTCAAAGTGCCGAGTTATATAACGACAGCGAGTCTGGTGTAAAATTATTACTAAAGATATTTACTTTACGTCAGGAAAACAATTGAAAGATTTAGGATTAATATTTTTTACAACCTTGTTTGCTATTTCAGTTTGGATTGTTTTTGAATCTAGACAAGCGTATTATGATAATACTATTGGAAAAGAGCTACTGAAGATCTCATCTCCAATAAATGGTACAATTGACGTTAAGTTTGTAGAAAGTTTGAACGAAGATTCGAAATTTGTTTTCTAAGAAAGATTCACTCTCCTGCCTGCGCAGACAGGCCTGCCTATGGAAGAGAAAAACGGAGTAAAAACATTTGTAGTAACGCTTGCCATATCGATGGTAGTTTTTGGTGCTTTGTATTATCTGATTTCAGATTTTTCAAAAGAAGTTAATATAGAGAGTAGTTCTATTTCTGCAAACGTAAAAAATGAGAAAAAAGATAGTCCTTTTGAATCACTTACAGCTCAAAAATTTGACGACAACGCACCTGCAGTCCTTGGAACAACTACAGACACTACAACTGAAACAACCGAAGGCACCTCATCAGTTCCTGTTACAGGTTCTAATGATATTATAGTGTTTGCCTTGTCAACTCTAGCGATTTTATGTGCAACCTATTTAGCTTTAATGGGACCAAAGAAGCTTGTCTTACCCAATTTTGAGAAAAACGCCACTAAAAATTAATTTATTAAAGTTGCCTTTACCAATAATCTTTTAAATTTAGTCCCCGGCGGTGAACACGTCATTAATGTAACCGTTGAATCATTTAAATATTTAGGCTTTATATCAGCAAGAGGTTTTACATCATTTGGAGATAGCGTTTCTTTCTCATCAACAACGTAATCATATGTTTTATTATTGTAGACTATCGTAAACTTATCCCCGACATTTAAAAGATGAAGTGTAGAAAAAATTGTTTTGTAATTTTTAGGATTATAAAATACTGGAAGAACTGAATGCCCGTATATAAATACATTACCGTTTTCGCCCGGAAGTTTAGATCCTGCATAATGACCAAGAGCTTCGTCAGGATTTAGACCGGGGGCATTTGTTTCAACAAGCGCGTTCTCTATTTTAAGCTTTGGAATTGATAGATAAAAATATTTCGGAACATTTGTATTGTTAGCACTTTCTAGCCCATTTCCCAATTCCTTGTACTCAAATTCCTGAAACCCTGTTGCGTAACCTAAAACGCTCGATGCTACCGGCCTTGATATTTTGTCTTTTGTCTTAAACTCAAATAAAGGAAAAAATACCTGACTAAAAAGTGTAAATATTCCAAACACGAAAAATAAAAACGGAACAACTCTAAATTTTAAATAAAATGATTTATTTATAGGCTTGTAAATTGGATCAAAGGACTCGTCTTTAATATAAACGTAAGGTCGGAAGTATGACATTAACCCTATGTTAGCATTTTTTCAATTGCAAGAGGAACTAAGATTCCATCCGGATATCCGCCAGTTTTTGCCTTTAAATCCAAATCATAAAAGTATTTATAAATTTCTTTTATACCTACTTCCGAGTATTTAGACGTCGCGCTTTGAACTTTATTTTTTGCAAATGGAGGGATTTTGGAAAAAGCTTCGGATTTAAATTTTGCGTAAGATAAATTTCTTAAGCCATAAGTTAACATTGTTAAAAGATAAATGTCATCCTCACCTGAAAGTAATAGGTTCTTCAATTCTAAATAACTTAAACTTCTATTCTTTGCAACTACTGCATCAACAAAAGCAAAGATATTTGATGTGGCAGGAGTCTTATTAATAATTACCTTTGCGCCAATTTCTTGTGAGCTTTTTATAAACTCATTGCCCTTTGTTAGTTCGGATCCGCTTAGAATAACAACGTTAGCATAATCTGATATCCTTTTCGCCACGTCTTTATAACCTGTTAAATTCATTCTACCAGCACCTGAAATATCTATAACAATAAGTTTAGGTCGACCAAACATATCAACGCTCAAACCAACTTCTTCAATTTTTTCAGATAATGTATCTAGGGCCCTAAATTCAAATTTTGCACAATCGCCAAGACTTCTTTCTAAATCCAAAATAAAATCTCTGGACTTAGGGAGGTTGTCGCCATGAAGTATATAAATCATCTATTCTCCAAATATATATTTTTGGACATAGGCGTGAATTTGTGAATAATCACCAACTCTTGGTATTAATACGTAAGCCCCGCCATATAAACTATTGTCCTCCGGAGCATATAAAAGCCCTCCTTGATTGGCTGTGCTTCTATCATCCAGAACAACTGTTCTAAAAGTTCCGAAATCAATTTTTTGGGATAAAAGATAAAATCCCCGAGCTGCTGAATAATCTATATTTAAATCAACATTTTTTGCGTATGAGTCGTAAAGCTGTTTCATTTTTGGAAGATCAACTAAAGTCCTTACAGACAAGAATTTATCTTTTATCGCCAGTATAACTTTTTGTTGTCTTTTTGAACGTTCAAAATCGGTATCTTCTCCATTATTACCTTTCCTTGAACGAACAAATTTTAAGGCTGCTTCGCCATTCATTAGCTGTTCGCCTTTTTGAAACTTAACCGTCTCGTATCTATCAGCTATTACCGAAACGTTCTCTTTACCTTCAACCGGATAAAACTTATCTTCAAAAGAATTTTCTACGTTTACTTTTATACCACCTAATATATCTATTGATTCTTTAAAAAGCTGAAAATCTACTACAACATAATAATGGATTGGGATACCTAAAACTTTCTCAACTACATCTTTTATTTCTTTAGCTCCACAATCCGGACATTTTTCGTTTCCATAAGAATATACTGCGTTTATTTTTGAGTGGTATCCCCCGGAGCCTTCTACCCACAAATCTCTAGGAAGAGAAACCAATGCAATATTTTTTTCTACAGTTCCTATTGATGAAACAAGTATCGTGTCGGTTAAAACGGATTTAACAATCCCCTTACTTCGTTTGTCAGAACCTAAAATCAAAATGTTTGTCCTGCCATCTGTATCGTTAAGGTTAAACCCTACTATATTAGACACTATAGAAACAGGGTTAAAAATTGCTGTTGCACCTCTTCCAAATATCAAAACTGAAGCCAGGGCTACCAGCACTACAATAAACACTATTATAGCTTTTAGTTTCTTTTTCTTAGGTACTACAACGGAGCCTGTATTTTCAGCTTTTCTTTTGTGCAAGGCTAAATTTGTATATTTCATGCTGTTCATTTACTCAAAAGCTCCCAAAATGTCTAAGAAATGTGAGGGATCCAGGCTTGCGTTACCCACAAGGACCCCATCCAACTCGGGTATATTACCTAATTCAAGGGCATTTTGTCTATTAACTGATCCGCCATATAAAATCAAGCTCTCAGCTAAGAGCTTGGACTTGAAAACCGTAATTAGCCTCTTAACTTTTAATGGATCTTCGGGCTTGTATTCTCCGTCTTTTGAAATGTGTTCAGGGTTTTCCCAAGCTAGAACAACTCCGTCTTTGTATAAGATTTCTAAATCAACCGGATCTGTAAAACAAATTATCGGAGTTATTTTATATTTTAGGCATAAGTCTCTTTTAATTAAAATGTCTTTTACTTTATCTTTTGTTTCACTATGGCCAACAATACAGTAACTGCAATAATCTAAGAGCTGAAACGCGCCTACTTCTCCCGTATGAGCTCCCTTCTCATGTATTGAAACGTTTTGAGCTGATATCTCAAATCCTAAATTTTTTGATAAGCCTAAAGTTTCTTTAAGATGTAACAAGGACGGAGCAATAATATTTCTAGTATTAAGACCCTTACCATTTGAAGCTTTATTATAGCCAACAAACCACTCCCTTATGTCTTTCGAATTAAGATTTTCCTTCCAGTTTGCTATCACAAATTTTTTTGAGTTATTAAAAGTTTCCATATGTTATGAGAATTCCGCTAATGTCTCCGCAATTAATCTTGGTACGTTTTCAATATCTTCATGTGTGTAATCATATCCTAATACATTAAAGCATGAAAAAATTGTTCCAACATCCGAATAAATTTTCTCTGCAAAAGAACATCCAACCAAACAGTGAACTAAAACATTTCCTCCTATTTCTCCAACTCCTGAACTTGAGCAACCCACGGGACATCCGCTACAAGAAGGCTTATCTCTTTTTTGAACAGACATCTCACCTACTCTACTTAAAATTTCTTTATATATTTGGTGATATTTTTCTTCGTTTACAACCGAAAAAGTCTTTGATCCCGTAAATATAATCGATTTTATGTTTTTTTCGACAAATTTCTGTTCTAATATCCTCTCGGGGGCTTGAAAATATCCATCTAAAAATAACCCCTTTGCTTCAAGACTTACAATACTTCTTTTTCCAGGCAATCCGTGGAGCTTTATATCTTCGTCCATTTTCATAAAAGAAACTGCGTCATCAATATTAATTACAGTAGGGTTCTTTGAAATGCCCGATAATACAACGGCGTCTATTCCCAAAAATTTCAATCTAAAAGATAGGGATCCTCCAAAATATATATCTTCAACCGATCCTTCGTTCTGAAAAACAACCGATGTTTTTGATACAAAAGGAAAAAATCCGTTTAAAGGTCCAACAGAAAAAATTATCGGATCTTCATCTTTATAAATAGAAAGTAGTTTTAACCCAAGCCCAACGCCTCCAATATAATTTCGTAACTCAGAAAAGGTTTTTGCTTCAGATTCGTTTTTTTCAAGATTTATATATAGTATTTGTTTATTCAAGTAGTCCATTATTTTCCTCAACTAAATCAGAGATCTCAAATACACCTGTTGGACAAATTTTTACTATTTCTTCTATATTCACTTCGTTGATTTTTGGATCCATATCAACAACAAACAAAAGTCCGCCGGAATCATTCTCTCTTAAAATTCTAATTAGAGACCCGTCCAAGCCAATTTTTCCCAACTGCCTTTGAACTTCCATTACACAAAGCTCGCAGCCATTACATTTTTCCGGAAATTTTACTTTTAAAATTTTAGCCATTGTTATTGAGTGCTTCTATACCAGGTAAAGTATGTTTTACCAAGTATTCGAGCATGGCACCCCCACCTGTTGAAATAAAATTAAACTTGCTTAACAATCCCAACCTGCCTGCGCAGGCAGGTTTATTTAGTGCTGCAACAATGTCGCCTCCGCCTAAAATAGAATATGCTCCGGATTCAAAAACAGCCTTTGCTACTAACATATTTCCTTTATTAAATTCATCCTCTTCATAAACTCCCAAAGGTCCAGCCCACAAAACTGTTTTAGCATTTAAAATTATTTCTGTAAATTTCTCTACAGTTTGTACTCCAATGTCTTTTTTCTCACGAGCGTAATCAATAGGAAAAATAAGGTTTTCAGGAACATCTTCATTCCAATCCATTCCTATTTTTCCTCCAACCAATACGTAATCAGCAATATTAAGAAGCTCTTTTATTATTGGCTTTTTTGTTTCAAGTTTGGCTCCGCCAATTATTGCGACAAATGGATGGGCAGGATTAAAAACCTTACTCAAGTTTATTATTTCGTTTAATAAATCAAATCCGGCATAATGGGGCAAAAACTTTGGGATGCCAACTATTGAAGCGTGTTTTCTATGACAAGTCCCAAAACAGTCATTTACATAAATATCAGCTTTTTCCGATAAACTTTTTGCGAATTCCAAATTGTTAGCTTCTTCGCCAATTGAAAATCGCAAATTCTCTAAAAGTTCAAATGTCCCCTCACCTAATATTGCGTTAAAGTAGGGCAAGAGTACTTGAGTACTAATTCTTTCTTTATTTTCCTGTGGACGACCAATATGGCCAGCGATTACAATTTTGGCGCTTTTTTCTTTTAAATAATTTAAAGTGGGTAGCAGGCGATCGAGTCTAAAAGTTTCTTTTATTACTCCATTTTCAATTGCAACATCAAGATCACCTCTTACAAATACCTTTATTCCCGACTGTAAATTAGCCATATCAATTGACTTCATAACAAAATCATTCTATCATGCCAAACACATCTCAAATTGGAGGATAGAAAATGGAGACTTGGACCAGATTCGTAGTGCATATGTTTGGACTTGAAGGTCATCCGAAGATGGCAAAAGTTGTTGCAGAAGTTTTCCCCTCATTACTGGCTTTAGGTTTGGTTCTGGTTATTTTGCAATGGTTTAAATAGTAATTAAGAATTTTATCAGACGAAGGTATAATCCCACCCACCTTCGTCTCTTTTTATTCTACATCAAAGCTACTTCAACGAGTCTGTTGCTATATCCCCACTCATTATCGTACCAAGCTAGGACTTTTACAAGATCTCCGTCAATTACTCGAGTAAAACTTAAATCTATTATTGCAGAGGCGGTTGTTCCGATTACATCAGATGAAACAAGTGGTTCATAAGACACGTCCAAAACCCCTTTATAAAATGGATTTTGGGAGGCTTCTATAAAAGCTTGATTAACTTCACTAACACTTGTTTTTTTAGAAACGAACATTGTAATATCCGAAAGAGAACCAACAATAACAGGCACTCTAATCGAAACTCCGTCAAAAAGTCCTGCAAGTTCCGGAATTACCTGCGTTGTTGCTTTAGCAGCGCCGGTTGTTGTTGGAACAATGTTAAACCCCGCTGCCCTTGCCCTTCCTAAATCAGAATGAAGGCCTGGGGGCGGTCCGTCTACAATATTTTGTTCTGCTGTTATTCCATGAATTGTTGACATAGCCGATTTTAAGATTTTAAACTTTGAGTGAATCACCGAAACAACAGGAGAAATACAATTTGTTGTACAAGAAGCGTTTGAAATAACATTTTGACCAAGGTACTGATCGTGATTTACACCCCTTAGAAAAGTTGGAATTCCGCCCTCACCTTTGACAGGAGCGGATACTACAACTTTTTTTGCTCCTGCTGTAATATGCATATTTGCACTTGCGTCTTTTGTAAAACGTCCGGTACATTCAAGAACAACATCAATTCCTAAATCTTTCCACGGAAGTTTTAACGGGTCTTTTTCGGATAATACTAAAGTCTTTTTTCCATCAACAACCAAGTAATTTTTTTCTGATTTTATGGACTCATCGGCAAAATGGTCTTCGGGATTCGCCTTCCCTTCGGTCATTACGATTTTTCCATCTTCTTCAACCTCTATTTTTTTCTTTAAAGTTCCGTATGCTGAATCAAACTTAAGTAAATGGGCTAAAATTCTCGCACTTGTTAAATCGTTGACTGCAACAACTTCTGCATCCTCTCTATCTAATATTATTTTAAACGTGGCTCGGCCAATTCTGCCGAAACCGTTTATCGCAACTTTGGCAGGCATTTTTATTTAAAGGTTTGAACTAATCCAAGAAGTTAAAACGGCTTTTGGCATTGCGCCGATTTTTCTTGAAACTTCCTTTCCATCTTTTACTAAAATGTATGTTGGGATTCCTTGAACTCCATATTGCGAAGCCACAGCTCCCTCAACTTCAACATCTATTTTCTTAAATTCAACTTTTTGCACATATTCTTTTTCAACTTCAGCAAATATTGGCTCCATAGCTTTACATGGTCCACACCAATCAGCATAAAAATCTAAGAGCATGATCATATTTATATGATACCATAACATACTGTACCTACTTTTTAAGTTTGGCAAAAAATTTATGTCAAAAGGAAGAATTATAGTTGGTTTGTCAATATTTTTAGTCCTTATCTTAACTATATTTGTGTACCTTGTAACTAAAAATGAAAAGGCGCAGGAAATAATTAGAGGATATATTCCGGATTCTAAAATAAACGGAAAGCAGATGTATTCTCAAACTAAGATTAATTCATATGAACCTGAGCCTGAATGGTGGCCCGCAGATAAATTCGAAACGAGTAATCAACCTGAGATTTCGGGCCATTCGGGACTTTTAGTCGACTTAAACACGAGCCATGTACTATTTGAGAAAAATTCAAATGAAAAAATGAAGATAGCAAGCTTAGCAAAAATAATGACAGCCGTTGTAGCACTAGAACACAAAAAACTGGATTCAAAAATGTATGTAAGCAAAAAGGTAGCAGGAATTGGAGAAAATTCCATGCAAATTGATGAGGGTGAGATTTATACACTTGAAGAATTATTGTATGGATTAATTTTACATTCAGGGAACGACTCGGCTTATGCGATTGCAGAAGGTGCTGCCGGAAATTCGGACAGATTTGTTGAGTGGATGAATTTTAAAGCAAAAGAAATAGGTCTTGCAAACACACACTTTACCGATCCTAGTGGGCTTGACGACTCGGCTTACAGCACGGCTACAGACTTAGTTAAATTAACCAGATATGCGCTTAAAGATCCTGAATTTAGAAATATTGTTAAAACAGTTGAAAAGGAATTAACCTCCGACACCCATAAATATATTTATTTATATAATCAAACCAACCTTTTAACAACATATCCGGGTGTTGCCGGAGTAAAAACTGGATACACCGAAGAGGCCGGTCTTTGTTTAGTTACGTATACAAATAACGAAGGTAAGGAGGTAGTTGGGGTTGTTTTAAATAGTATAGATAGAAAGGGTGATATGATTTTAATGCTTGATCATGGATACAAAACCATAGGAGTAAACGTTAAACATAATCTTCTATAGTCTGCTGACAAAAAATCCGCCGACAGTCAAAGTTATTGAAATGTCGACGGAACGCTTAGTCTTGTCGTGATTAAACGAACTCCAAATCAAATCCCCTATTCAAAGTAACAAACACATCGCCGACATTCTTTCTATCTGCTTCAAATACTACAATGGCATCCTCGTCATCTATTCGCTTAAAAAGCCGTGTAAGGAGCATAAGGATTTCATGACTCACAGGTTTTAACAAATACAACAAGCAGCACGAGATTCTACCATCACGAGTGTATTGAATAACTGTAACATCAACATCACGTTTTCTTAGTGCCCCCAGAGCTTCATCTTTTACATCAAATTCGGCCACTCGTAGTGCTCTATCCATTTGCTCCTCCTTTCTCCCCCATTTAGAAACCCGCAATTTGCTAAGCTGTAATTACCTCAACTTCAAGTTCGACCCTTAGTAACTCAATAACCTCTTTGGATCTCTTTCCACGTAAGGTAAGTTTAACCGTGGCGAAAGATATCTCAATCACACCTCCCGGAAAGACGTGATCAAGTGTAACGGCAATAGCTTCTGCCGTTTGACGGGTTAAATAAACAAAACAAAAATGCGCATCCGTTGGTTGCTGATAAAAGTCAAGGAGCGCAATATCAACTTCCCCTCTTATAAGAGCGCCAAAAATATCATACTCTGACAAAAACACCTTTGTATTGAACTTTTTTCCCATCTTCCTCTCCTTTTCTCATTTGCGCTCGTTATTTCAGAATCTTGAATTTCAAACTTTAGCCTAGGGCATAGTAGCATCATTAAAATCTACGTCAAACGTTGCTGCCAAAAAACCTAAAAAACCATTTATTGCCATAGAAGTAACTGTAAACTTTGGAAATAAATTATCCGCCATTTTCCTATCACTCAAAAACAACCCGTCATAGGTATCCAATAATCTTAAGAGATCCGCTCTATGACTTGCTATGTATAGCGAAGTGTTTTCGCGACGAAAAAATCTAGCCGGATTATGCACGATAACCACATCAGTCCGGTGCTGTCTTAGCAACATAATACCCTCTTGCCTTGAAACGACTTTTGTTACCCTCAATTTAGGATTCTGTGCCATTCCACTCTCCATCCTTTCTGTGATACATGTGAGGTACTTGTGATTATTATAAGTTAAATGGTATAGCTTTGCAAATCTACGGGATTACTTGATAAGATAAAACTAATGAAAATAGGATTAAACGGCCAGCATTTATTGGCTAATCAGCCTGCGGGTCCTGAAACATACACATTAAATCTCTTTAAAAACCTAGCAAAGCTAGACAAAACAAATCTGTATGTTGTGTATTTTGATCAGGTTCCCCCGATAGGATTCTTTGATAAAATATCATCCGGAAATCCTAATTTCTCATATAAAGTTTTGCCAAAGAAGTTTTCGTGGACTCACGTGTCTTTAGCTTTAGAATTATTTAAAAATCCGGTTGATATATTTTTTACTGCCGTCCATACTATGCCTATTTTTTCGCCAATGAAGACCAAAAAAGTAGTTATGATTCACGGACTTGAATATAAATACTCACAGGACTATAAAAACTTTCTTAGGAAATTAATTATTCCCCTTCCGATTTGGTTTTCTATTGTTTCTGCAAATAAAATTATCGTACCGTCAAACGCTACAAAAAATGAGATTTTAAATAAACACTGGCCACTCGTGGATAAAGATAAATTTGAAGTAGTGCACGAGGGAATTCCTGAAAATATTATGAAAACCGGAAATGAACAGGTTTTAGAAATTAGAGAAAAATACCACATCGGAGAAAGCGATTATCTTTTTTTCATATCCACAATTCAGCCAAGGAAAAACGTTTCCGCAATGATTGAGGCCTTTAGCCAAGCGGTAGAAGAACTAAATCAAGACTTAAAATTAGTAATTTCGGGAAAAAAAGGGTGGCTATATGAAGATGCGTTAGAAACTCCAAAAAAATTTGGAGTAGAAAACAAGGTTATCTTTTTAGATTGGACTCCGGGCCAAGATGTTCCGGCACTTTTTTCGGGAGCAAAAGCATTTATTAACGTGTCGTTAGAGGAAGGTTTTGGAATTCCCTTGCTAGAAGCAATGGTGTGTAAAACTCAATGTGTAATTTCCAATATTCTGCCTTTTAAAGAAATAGGGCTGGAGTTCCCTATTTATGTTGATCCAAAGAATATAACGTCAATAAAAAATGGGGTTTTACAGGCAGTACAAAATCCAATTGGACAGGATAGAATCGAAAAAGCTTATAAACACTCACAAGAATTTACTTGGGAGAAGACTGCACGAAATACCCTAACTATCTTTGAGAGCTTGGTTAAAAATATCTAAAGTAATTTTTGCGGTATTTTCCCAAGAGTATTTTTTAACTTGTTCGTAGCCTTTCGATATTAAGCTATCTTTAAGCTTTGCGTTAACCAAAACCGAATTAGCTTTTTCTGCCATATCTTGGGCATTTCTGGGATCAAAATACAAAACTGAATCTCCGTAAACTTCTCTATGACAAGGAATACCGGATATTACCGACGCTAACCCAACAGACATCGCCTCAAGGGCCGTTAAACTAAAACCCTCTTTAAATGAAGGAAAAACATAAAGATCAGCTTCTTTTCTAAACACTATGGCTTCTTCATCACTAACAACAATGTCACTACTAGAGTTGGTATTAAATGCCGGCATAATTATTTTTTCCCCAAATCCCAATGCTTTTATATCTTCGTAAACTTTTTTTGAAAACTTATCTTTTTTGCAAATTAAAACTAGATTCCCAACGTATCCAAACCTATCCCTCAAAATCTTAAACATCTCAATTAAACCGGATATGTTTTTGTGTTCATACATACTTCCAACATATAAAATGTATGGTTTTTCAACCATGTATTTTTTAAGAACTTCGTCCGCGCCACTTGTAACAGAGCTTATTAAATCCGGATCAACTCCTTCGTAGGCCACTGTAAATTTAGATTTGGGAACATTTCTAAATGTCTGATTAAACTCAGTAAGTACAGTATTTGTTGGTACTACGATCTTTTTTGCCCGTACAATTAGCCATTTAAAAACCCAACGATATACCAACTTTTTTAACTTAAAATACGGTTTGGGTAAGGTAGTTCCCTTTTCTGTACTAAACGTGTGCATGGTCATGTCGGGTATTGCAGAAACTATTTTCCCGGGATATAAAATTGGAAAATTAAAATGCGGAGTATAAAATAAATCTAACTTGCTAAAAACAATTTTAAACAAGAATCTTATCTGCTCGTCAAAAGAGTACCAATTATAGTTTGCTAAAATCTTTTTAAAGTTCTTGTTCTTTGGAAAGTATGCCTCAAATCCTTCTTTCTTTAAAAAAACTAAGTACTCATTTTTCAAATCTATTTTTTCCAAATGTATAACTATATTTTTTGTGTATCTTCCAGGACCTGCTTTTCCATAAAACCTTGCATCAATTCCAATTCTTTTCATATCGTGATTTTACCATTATCGTGGGCGCAATAACGAAATGATATTATTACCCAGTGAGCGATAAAAAAGACTTGTTTAGTATTTTAAATCCCCAGCAAATTCCCGCCGTTAAACATTTAAACGGCCCTGCTCTTGTAGTTGCAGGACCTGGAAGCGGGAAAACCAGAGTACTAACCCACCGTATAGCCCATCTTATAGAAAACTGCGGAGTTAACGAAAACAATATTCTGTGTGTTACTTTCACCAATAAGGCTGCCGGAGAAATTAAAGAAAGGGTAAACAATCTAATTAATAGTGAGTCAACAAAGCTGGCGTTTAGCGGAACTTTTCATTCTATTTGCTCAAGGATTTTAAGAAAGGATGGTTTTAATATAGAAATCCCCATTTCCTTTGTAATTTACGACACCGATGACCAGGAGTCTTTGGTAAAAGAAATCTTAAAGGACTTTGGAATTGACACGAAAAAGGTTAATCCAAAGGCCGTTCTTACAACTATATCAAGCGCTAAATCAGAACTAATAAATTCAAGAAGTTATGAAAATTTATCTCGCGGACTTTTTCAAAAAACGGTAGCAAAAATATATCCCGAATATCAAAAACGATTAAGAAAAAATAACGCTCTTGATTTTGACGATTTGTTAGTTGAAACAATAAATTTATTCGAAATAGTTCCCGGGGTTTTAGAAAAATATAAAAACCAATTTAAACATATTCTGGTTGATGAATATCAAGATACAAATAAAGCTCAGTATGTTCTTGTAAAAACCCTTAGTGATAACCAAAACGCGGATTCAAGCCTTTTTGTAGTGGGAGATATGTCACAAGCAATATATTCGTTTAGAGGTGCTGATTTTAGAAATATTCTGTTTTTTCAAAAAGATTATCCAAAAGCGAAAGTATATAACTTGGAACAAAACTACAGATCAACCAAAACAATTCTGGATGCTGCAAAAAATGTTATTAAATCTAACTCAAGCCATATTCCTCTTGATTTATGGACACAAAACGGAAAAGGTGAAAAAATAATCTCATTCACGGCGGATAATGAAAAAGAAGAAGCTGAGTTTGTAGTTGGCCAAATAATGGAGGAGGTTTCAAAGGGAAGGGAGTGTGAGGACATATCGGTACTGTACAGAACCAACGCACAGTCACGAAATATGGAAGAATCTTTAATTAGAAACAATATTCCGTATAAAATTGTCGGAGGTCAAAGATTTTATTCAAGAAAAGAAATTAAAGATGTTATTTCTTATTTAAAAGTAATACACAATCCCAAAGATAGCGTTTCATGGGAAAGAATAATAAATGTACCAACAAGGGGAATAGGGAAAAAGAGCGTAGAGGAGCTTAAAAACGGGGGTTGGGATTTAGTTTCCATTGAAAATAAAACAAAGCTTCCAATACATAAATGGGCAAATGTTAAGGACGATCTTGCTACACTAGAATTGCTTGACGATGTTCTTCTTCATACTGAATACATTAAATGGCTTGAAGACGGATCGGAAGAAAATTTATATAGAATTGAAAACATTAAAGAATTAAGATCCGTTGCATCGCAATTCACCAATCTAGCAGATTTTCTTGAAAATGTTGCGTTAATTGAAAGCTCAGACAAACCGGGGAATCTAAATAAAAATGCTATAACTTTAATGACCATTCACGCGAGTAAGGGTTTAGAATTTCCTATTGTATTTATGATCGGTATGGAAGAAGGTCTTTTTCCACATACTCAATCGTTAATGGAACTGGTGCAAATTGAAGAAGAAAGACGTCTGTGTTATGTTGCCATTACAAGAGCCATGGAAAAAGTTTTTTTAACAAACGCGCGCTCAAGGCTTTACTTTGGAAGTATTCAGAATAATTTTCCGAGTAGATTTGTTTCCGAAATTCCTTCAAATTTAATTGAATTTAAGGGTTACTACAAACAAAAATCCGCTCCACGACAAGGGAATGACGACTATCTTGATGATTTGGAACTTACAAGAAAAAGCTTTAGGTGGCAGTAGGATGAAACGCCTAATAATATTTCTAATTTTAATTTCTCTTGCAATAATTCACGTATTTAACCTGCCTGCATACGGACAGGTTTTAGGAACAAACACTTACGAAACAAGAGTGGAAAGTTTTGAAAAAAAGGATCAAAGAATAAAAACGGTTACTGCGTTTTCTCAAAAAGAAATTAAAGAATATGAGGATATACCTTTTGAAATCGAATATACAAAAGACAAGGAAATGGAATACAAAGAAGAAAAAATTATAACGGAAGGTGAGAATGGAGTTAAAACCTACGCCTATCTATTAACTTTTTGGGATGATGAGATTATAGATAAACAATTAATTAAAACCGATATTAAAAACCCAATTAATGAAAAAATTGCTAAAGGAACAAAAATAGTTTGGCGACTTTATCAAACTCCCGACATCGGACGAGTTAAATATTGGTATAAATTAAGAGTTTGGGCAACAAAATATGACGCGAACTGCTACGGCTGTGGCGGAAGAACTTTTAGTGGCACAGAAGTAAAAAAGGGCGTTTGCGCTGTTGATCCAAAGGTTATTCAACTTGGTACAAATTTCTACGTTGACGGTTATGGTTTTTGTCGCGCGGAAGATATTGGAGGGGCTATTAAAGGTGATAAAATTGATTTGGGTTTTGTTGATGCATCAAAAGGTGCGTGGGGTGCGACCTATACTGATATCTATCTGCTGACCAATCCGCCACAGGAATAGTATGTTTGAACCAATAAAAGAGTTAGGTCAAAATTTTCTCCTGCACAGAGAGTCCGCGCAAAAAATGGTTGAGGCTTTAGAATTGTCTCAAAATGAGGTCGTAGTTGAAATCGGCCCAGGACTTGGTTTTATAACAGAGTTACTTTCAAAAGTTTTGCTAGACAAAAAATCAATGATTTATGCAGTAGAAATGGATGCCAGATTTGCCGGTAAACTTAAGGTTGAATTTTTTCATAGCGATAACATTTTAATTGTAGGAGAAGACATTTTAAAATGGCTTCCCGGATTTAACCCAAAACAAGAAATATTTAAGATTATTGGATCTTTGCCTTATAGCATAACCTCTCCTATTCTTCATACTATTGCAAAACTACCAATAAGACCGAGTGTTACTGTGTTTTTGATTCAAAAGGAAGTAGCCCTAAAGATTACTTCTAAAGCTCCGGATTCAAGTTTTCTTTCATCGTTTATCCAAACTTTTTTCTCTATAGAAAGTATTGGGATTGTTGAGAAAGATAAATTTAATCCAATTCCAAAAGTTGATGGAGCCGTAATTAGACTTAGAAAAACCACTCGTGATATTTCGTTTTTGGATATTAAAAAGTATGAAGGCTTTTTGCACAAAGCTTACGCACATCCGAGAAAAATGCTAAATAAAATGTTTACGCAAGATGAAATAGAAAAGACTGGAATAAATCCTTCGCTTCGAGCACAAAACTATAACTCTGAGGATTGGGTAAATTTTTTCAAAAAACTATAGTAAAAACAAAAGTGTTGCAATAGTAAAATGGAGTCCGAACGACATAAGCCACCCGGACCCCAGAAAGTCCGGTATATAGCTTGGGTATACAACCGAACAAAGTCTCCTTTTCTTCCCCCGCTCCCACAGGAAAAGATTTTTAAATCCCAAGTTATTGATAATTTACTACTTTAAATCCATACAGTCAACTTTGGAACCGGAATGATATACTCATGACATGAAAAACCACGTAGTTCAGTCAAAAGAATGGGGCGAGTTTAAAACAAAATACGGAACTCCTGCTGTTCGAGTTGGAAACATTCAATATACGATACATAAAGTTCCTTACACAGGTGACTTCTACGCTTATTGCCCAAAGGTTAATCCCATTGATATAAATTACGAAGAAGTACAGGACTCACTTATTAAAAATAACTGTATCGCAATAAATTTTGACATTCCAAATGTTATTAAAGGATCAGAAAACGAATCTCGTGCAGTTGAAATTTTTGAAAGCAAGTGCAAAAAATCCCCTAAAGATACGTTTGCGAAATTTAATATTCTTTTAGATATTTCAAAAAGCGAAGAAGAAATTTTAAATAATATGCATAAAAAACACAGATATAATATTAAGTATTCTCAAAGAAACGGGGTAACAGTACGAAAAGCTGAAAACGAAAACGACTACGATATATTCTACACACTCTTAAAAGATACTGCGGAGAGACAAAAATATTATATCCACCCAAAAGGTTATTACAAAAAAATATGGGAACAAATGGGCGTTCAAAACATTGGAACTAGCAAATCGAGTACGATTTGTCATATTTTAATCGCCGAATTAAACAGCGAACCTGTTGCATCTTGGATGCTTTTTACATATGAAGGTGTTTTGTACTACCCTTACGGAGGCTCATCAACACAGCATAAAAACCTATATGCCAGTAATTTAATTTGCTGGGAATCAATACTTTTGGGAAAGAAGATGGGCTGTGAAAATTTTGATATGTGGGGAGCTGCTAAAGATCCAAACGATGAGGAAGATTCTTGGCAGGGTTTTACAAACTTCAAGTTAAAATTCGGCGGTAAGCATGTTGAATACATTAATTCATATGATTTTGTAATAAACGAGCAAATGTATAATGCCTTTAATATAGCGCAGAAAGTAAGATGGGCGATTCTGAAACTTCTAAAATGACTATCCTAGACATTAGGCAGTCAAAAGGTTGGTCGGAGTATCTAACTTTTTTAGGTTGGAATTCAGCGAGAACTTCCAATGACATAAATATAGAAACTAGAAAAGTTTTTTTTGGAGGATTGGTAAAAATTCAACGTCCAAAAAGTATTTCTAAGAGCGATCTAATCGAAATAACTAAGATTTGTAAAAATAATAAAGCGCTTTTTACTAAACTTGAACCTTCGCTTGACCAAGATTTAAAAATTTTAACTGATTACGGATATGTAAGAAGCGCGTCTCCACTTTTACCTCCCACAACCATTTTTATTGATCTCATAAATAACGAAAAAAACCTTTGGAACAATGTTTCCCATAGCGGGAAATACTCGGTAAATAGGGCGCGGAGGGAAGGGGCAAACGTAGAATTTTTCCAAAATCCAAGTGAAAAAGTATTAAAAAGTTTTTACGATATTCATAAACAAACGGGAAATAAAAAAGGATTTTATATAGAAAATTTTGAGGATATAAAAAAGAAAGTTGAAATATTTAAAGACGAATCATTTGTGATAAGTGTAAAAGATAAAGAAGGTGCAATAATGGGTGCAAATTTTTACCTTGGTTTTGATAAAAACATTTGGTTTATGCACGGAGCTACTAGCCACGAAGGCAGAAAATCGAAGGCCGGATATGAACTTGTCTGGAAATCATTCTTATATTTTAAAGGTCTTGGGTATGAGATTCTTGATTTAGAAGGCAAGGATGATAAAAGGTTTCCAAATTTCACAAAAGGATGGGGAGGATTTTCACATTTCAAAGAAAAATTCGGCGGTCGGGAAATTATCTATCCGGAACCTCATATAAAATATCTAAATCCCCTTTTATCAAAATTCGGCGTCGGTCTATAAAGGTTTAAACGAATCTAACCTTTCCACGCGTACGGGCAAATATCCTTGTAATCACACCATTTGCAATGCATGCCTGGATTTGGTTGAAATTTGCCATCACGAATGTTTTGCATAACTTCCTTTGCTTCGAGCTTTTTTTCCTCTAACTGCTTATCGGTTCTTGTAGTTGAAATTTTTTCTCCTGTTTCCACAAAATATAGAGTTAACTTTTTCGGATTGAGGCCAAGTGCTTCCTTTGCAGCAACAGCATAAAAAGAAACTTGGTCGTCTTTATCAACCTCTTTCTGATCCTTTGAATTTCCGGTTTTATAGTCTATGATTTCCACTCCTCCGCCGATAAGAGGATCAATCCTATCTATCTTTCCAATAAAAGGAATTCCGTCTATTTTTAATTTAAACGATTTTTCCAAAGCAACTGGTTTATTTTTGAGTTTTTTATTATCTTTCCAAAACTTCTTTAATAACTCTTTCCCGCTTTCAAAACGCAACCTCCTATGTTCTTCGTCAACATAGCCTAAAGGATTCCAATTTTTTTCGTACATTTCAAGTAATTTTTCTAGAGAAACTTCGCCAAACATTAAATTGGCGTAAAAGTCGTGCAGAGTGTTATGTATTGATATACCAAAGCTTAAGTTGTGGTTTGGCGGAGAAGGAATTCTTAAAACGTACCCATATTTATATTGAAGTGCGCAGGTTTGATAAGTTGAAACCTGTGAATAACTAAAACTCTTTGGTATATATTCACCTATTTTTTGCACGGCCGGATCCCTAAAACCAGATTCTAAACCAAATAAACCCACCTGATCGTTCTTTCTTTCTAATGTTTCTTTGGGAACTTCCTCAACTTTTAGATTAGTCTCTTTTAAATATCCGCTTATTACACTATCCCGCGAACCTCCATAATTTTTAGCGTAAGTCATAAACAAGTATTTCTTTGCTCTTGTCATTCCTACATAAAAAAGCCTTCTCTCTTCTTGAATATGTGCATCTCCCGACGGAAGGTACTCCTTTATAAGTTCTTGGGGTAATTCAATTAACTCGGATCTATTTCTTGTTGGAAACCTTCCTGATATCATGTTCACAATGAAAACCACGGGAAATTCCAAACCTTTGCTTGCGTGAACTGTTAATAGATTTATAGTTTCAATATCTTCTATTTCAGCTTGAGCCGGGTTATCCCCCGCTTCGATTAAAAGGTTTATGTGTTCTAAGAAATCAATTACATTTGGAATTTTCTTATTTTCTTGTCTATAACTAATCTCAAATTTTTTAGCAATTTCTAGAAATAAATTTAGGTTTTTAATACAAAGTTGATTTTCAACGGTTTCCTCCTCAATAAATTGCTTTATGAATTCAATTGAATTTACTAAGAAAAATACAAATTGACTGGGAGAAAACTTTGATAAACTCTCCGACAAATTCTTAACCCTTTCATAAAATATGACAACGCTCTCTTCTTTGTGATTCTTCAAAACTTCCCAAAGGTCTACTCTTTTATATTTTGCTTGAGATAACATTTCAGCAATTACCTCGTGTGGGATATTTAATGTTTTAATATTTAATACTCGATAAAGATTTACGGAATCAAGAGGATTAATTAAAACTCTTAGCATTGCCAAAATATCTCTTATCTCCTCCCTATCGTAAAGGCCTCTATTTCCAACAAGCTGATACGGCATTCCATACTTTCTTAAAACCATAACAAACGGGTCTAAATGGGCGTTTGCTCTTGCCAAAATGGCAAAATCTTTGTAAGTATAAGACGGCTCCTCGGCCAATATTTCAAGTATTTTTCTAACCACAAACTCCGCTTCGTCTTCAAGGTTTTCGGTCTCAAAAATTTGAGGTTTTATGCCATCCTTGTCTACTTCGCTTATAAGTTTTTTTGAAATTCCAAGTTTCGATTCTAGTGTGTCAGGGTTGTTATTTTGAATTAGTTTATATGCGGGGTCAAGAATTGCCTGCGAGGAACGGTAATTCTGAAGAAGTTTAATCATTTTGGCGTTTGGGAAGTCTTTCATGAATTCAAGAATGTTTGAAACCGCAGCGCCTCTAAATTTATATATCGATTGCGAATCGTCTCCAACTACCAACAAACTTCTGTTTTTTTGCAAATTATCTTTGATTTGATTTGGAAAGAGAATTTTTACCATCTCATACTGAGCATAATTTGTATCCTGAAACTCATCTACCAGAATATGCTTAAATTGTTCTTGATATTCTTCTAAAATATTTGAGCGTGTATTAAATAGCCTTATTGTCCAGTTAATCAAATCCCCAAAGTCAAAGTACGAGTGCTTGATTTTAATTTCTTCGTATTTTTTGTACACCCCGGAAAGCTCCGCCCAACGCTTAATTTCTTCCTCATTTCCCTTTACCCCACTGGAAAACTTAAGCATATCGTCTGCAGATATAGCCTCATCTTGAGCCCGAGATATAAGCTTTAAAATTGCGGAAATAAATTTTGTTGGATTTCCTAAGGGTCTAAAGTAATTAAGCTCAAATTCAAAAAGATGTTGCCTAAATAAAAGCCATTGTTCGGAACTTGATAATATTTTATAACCCGGATCAAGGCCTATCTCCAAACCTTCTTCGCGTAAAATTTTATCCGCAAAAGAATGAAATGTATTTACCCAAGGCTCCGTATAACCCAAAGGCATTACATCATCAACTCTGTTTAACATTTCCTGTGCTGCTTTTTCAGTAAAAGTTAGTGCTAAAATATCGTTTGGATTTACATTTCTTTCCTCAATTAAATGTTTAATTCTTTGAGTTATAACATTTGTTTTACCGGCGCCAGCTCCTGCTACAACTAGCAATTCTCCGTTTTCAAACTCTACCGCCTCTTTCTGACTTTTATTTAACTTTAGCTTTTTTTCTATCATATTAAGATTCTTCTGGAAGTACTGGAGGTAATAAAGTGTTATCTTCTCTCCCAATTGCGTGAATACCATCAATTTTTCCAAATAGTTTCTGGTATCTTGTTTTTACTGTATCCATAGATTTTGAAGTTCGGCTAATATGTCCGTCTAAAACCTCTAGATCTTCGTTAAATTTTTCAGCCTCAACTTTTATGCCCGATAGCGCTTTTAGTATTTCCCCTGTGTGTTTTTGAAGTTCGCCCTTTTGGTACGCCACAAGTATAACTTTCATAAAGTAAGATAGGGTGTTTGGAGAGGCTAAAACTACATTTTTTCTTTTTGAGTATTCTTCGATCTCAAACGTGTTCACAATTAGTTCGTAATATACATTTTCTGAGGGAATATACATAACTGCTTGATCTGTTGTACCTTCATCTGGCAATATGTACTTCCCCGAAATTTCGTCTATTCGCTTTTTAACATCTTTTACAAAGTCTTTTTTTGCCTTATCTCTGTCCGCGGGCAATTCAGAATCAAGCATTAATTTGAAGTTCTCCATAGGGAACTTGGAATCAATGGGAATTAATCCTTTGTCGGTTAAAATTACTGCGTCACAAACACTTCCGTCTCTAAATTTATACTGAGTTTTAAACATATCCTTGGGCAAAAAATTTTCAAGAATTTCGTATAAAAACTGCTCTCCCAAGCCTCCTCTTAATTTTGGGGATTTTAAAATGTTACTTAAGTCCTTCATATCCTTTCCAAATTCCTGAACACTAGACAACTGGGACTGAACCCCACTAATGACTTTTGCTGCACTATCAAGCCTTTCCCAAATCATTTTTGTCTGCTTGTCCATAGAATCTCGCTGATCTTTTAACTGCCGTTCAACTGTTTCTGAACTTTTATCAACCGATGTTTTCATTTCTTTCAGCCATTCTGTTAAAACTTTATCCTCTTCGGAATCTTTTTTTAGAGATTTAATTTGAACTGATACAAAATAAACAATCCCAATTGCTGTGGAGATTATAAAGACAATAAGAATAAGTAGCGTAACATTTGGAGCCATAATTGTATTCTAACAGAAGAAAAGGAAAAGCACTTGGCGTTAAGATAACACACCAAGTGCTTCAACTTACGGATCATTTCCATAATATACACAATTTGCCACCTTCTCTCCTTACATCAATCCTCAAATGAAATTTGAGAGCGTTTTTCACGGTTTTCCTAGAAAGCTGTGCTTCACGAGAAAACGGGTGGTTAAGAAAATCTTGAAGTGCGTTTTTAAACGCAGCTCTCGCTTCTAAACCGCGCTTATCTTCTTCATTCGCCCTATGTATAAGCCTATCGTTTGTGTTAAAACCTGAAAATCTGTGCAAATTTAAGGTAGCACTTAACCTTCTTATTCCAGCTACACTAAGCCTGTTATGTAAAGTTAAAAGTTTCTGATATAAATCCAAGTACCCTCTTATTGTAGGGGTTTTCATCATCCTCTCCTTTTTCATGAATGTAGTTTAGAATTATACCTTTCTTTGATTCGAATGCAACTAAGGGTACAATCTAACCTATGCCGGGCTTTTTATACACAGTGATCTTTGCTGATTTAATTTCATGGGGGCTTCTTACATGGTTCATAATTTCTGTCAAACCGGATTCAACAAGAAACATAATCTTTTTTCTTTTATTACTTTTAGTATGTCTATCCCTTTTAATATCCGTTCCTCTATACTTTCGTTTTCAAAAATATATTCATGGTTTTAAAGACGAAAAAAAAGTATATAGGAAATCTTTAAAATGGTCGTTCTTTAATGTACTTTTAATTACTTCTGTTTTAGCTTTAAGAGCGTTCAAATTATTTAGTCTAATAAATATATTTTTGCTTGGAATATTTTTTATTACTTTAGTTATTTATATCAAGAATCGACGAATCTAGGTTTAATTCAGTTTCTGCATTTAAATCAGAATCTAATGTATTTAGGTCTCCTTGAATACTATCAATTGAAGCATCAATAGAGGCTGCATCAACAGTTGGAGTTTGTGACGAATCTGTGCTTTCTTTAACAGGAATGGTTGATTCAGTCAAATTCTTAATCATTTTAAGTTTGGTGGCTACATAATATCTTGCACCGCCTAGTAAAACTAACAAAATTAGGGCTAAAACAGCAACCACAATAAGTAAAATGGGCTTCTTTGGCTTTGAGGGTACAACAGAACTAACTAACGGCTGTACAACTTGACCTTCTTGTTGAATATCATTTTCCACTTTCAGATCCTTCCTTTAAAATTTTTCCCCTAGAATCCCTTAACGAACCAACTGCCAGTTTTAAATTCTTAAACGCATCTCTTAAAAGTAAATTTCCCTCTTTTACCAATGCTTGTGCTTTTTCTGAATCTGTTATGGCCGATTCGCTTGTCATGTTTTTAAATAAGTTTAATGCTTCGTCATATTTTGCTTGAGCAAGATCCATATTAGTAACTGCCTTATTATAATATTCAGTAGCAACTGTTACATCCTTGCCCATACCGGAAACTTTAGTTATAAGTTTATTTACCTCTTCCGCTTTTTTCCTCAATCTTGAAAGAAGTTCAGTGGCTTTTAGTACATTAACTCTTCCGCCGGCAATTCTAGTGAGGGATAGAGCCTGCTTCATATCTGCGCGCATATTCTTGTTTATTTCTCTTAACTCAACCATAGTTTTTGCATCATGTATTTTTTGTTTATATTGTTCCTTTGTGGTTTTATAGACATCGTAAGCGCTATTAAGTATTTCTTTTTCTTTAGTACTCCTATCGTCTGCTTTACCGTCAAATCTGGT
>Ga0209541_10003364_pt1 | contig 29433 bp, 25 predicted proteins | sample RifCSPlowO2_01_FD_184027 | JGI IMG/M metagenome (GOLD analysis project Ga0209541, IMG submission 184027) | Groundwater microbial communities from Rifle, Colorado - Rifle CSP2_plank lowO2_0.1 (SPAdes) (version 2) | ecosystem: Environmental > Aquatic > Deep subsurface > Groundwater | place... | reverse complement strand
ACCAGAAAAGAGAGTTCATGAGACTCATCCTAGGGACAGTGGGAACCTCGTTAGCCCTTCATGCACGTCACCAATTAAATGACAAGGCATTTCGCTCACTTTGTTACTTTCATTTAATTTACAAAATTGCAAATCAAACTATTAACCAATTATTATTGGCGGATATGCATTTCTGCATATCTCCTCATATCGCTATGAGGGTCGGACTGTATCTTCAACTCTTATGAGTTGTCTAGCGTGCAGTCTCTGAGGGTTCCTGTGAGTTTAACTCATAGGTCTTCCCTGCTGATTTTCTCTCCACTTGAATTTTTAGATAATTACTTTGTCACCAAAGCAACTTACTATCAAGCTTCTTCGAGAGTTTCCAGCAAATAGCTAGATTTTACTAAGGCAGTTTTTTGCGCTACCTTAAGAAGGTCAGAGTTACCTCCGCCGTTTACGGACCCTTCGTCCCCTTGAACGGGGCTTTCAGGCAACCGCACTGGGCAGGAATCAGCAACTATACGAAGCCGTTTAGGCTTTGCAGTTACCTACGTTTTTATTAAACAGTCGGGTTCCCCGAGTCACTGCGCCCAGCAATCCCTTTCAAGACTGCTGGGATCCCTTATACCGAAGATACGGGACCAATATGCCGAATTCCCTTAGAATGATTAATCTCTCACGTCTTAGCTTTCTCTGCTAGGGCACCTGTGCCGGTTCTGAGTACGATTACGTAACCAGCTTATGTTTTCTTTTTCACGGGCTCGAAGCATCAAACAAATCCTCTTGCGAAGACCATTCGTATGTTCACCTCTTTCTCTCCATTACGGCACTCGAGAGGCTTCGATACTTAGTAACATCGATGGATGTTATCGTCTTAGCTCCAAGCGTCAGAAAACACCTTGCGTTGCCGCGTGCGGTTTCGTAGTTTCCGAATATTAACGGAATTCCCTTTCGACAAAAACAATTACGCATTTGCCTTAGGATCGACTAACTCTCGGCTGATGATCAGTGCCGAGAAACCCTTGCCCTTACGACGGTGCAGTTTCGCACTGCACTAAGCTCTTACTAACAGCAGCATCTGCATCTGCGATCGGTCCACTAATGTTCACACACTAACTTCTGCCCGAACGCAGCGCCCATCTACCTAACACTTTCGTGTAGAGAAGTATCGGCGGTTGATTTAGCCCAGTCCATTTTCAACCTTATATCCCTCGACCGGTCCGCTGTTACGCGTTGCTTAGAGGATGGCTGCTTCTGAGCCTACCTCCCGGCTGTTTTTGGAATATAAAATCTTATTTGCACTTAATCAACTCTTATGGGCCTTAACTTCTCGTAGGGTTGTTCCCCTTTCGACAATCCAGCTTAACCGGATTTCCTCACTCCCGGCTTCTACGTTGCCAGCAAATTTGGAGTTAGACAGAATAGTGAGGCTTTACGCCCCTACGTATTCAATCTGTACTCTACCTCACTGACTAACTCTGCCGAGGCTGTACTGTGGCACATCTCGATGGGAACCAGCTATTGCCTGACTCGATAAGCTTTTCACTCCTAAACCCAAGTCAGAAGAACGCATATATGCAGAACCTCTTCAGACCTCCACCACCTTTTACAGCGGCTTCATCTTGCTCAGGTTTAGCTCGTCAGGCTTCTGGTCATATCCTAGTGACTCCTCCCGAACTCAGGACGCGCCTCGTCGAAACTGCGCGCATTTTGCTTTCGCTACGCCTCACCCTTTGCGGGTTAAGCTCGCCACTAAGATACACTCGCCGCTCCGTTGTTCAAAACGGACGGTGCAACTCCTAAAAGCCGCACCATACTATCACCTCTTGTTTTCAAGCTCTTTTCACTCCCTGTTATGGGAGCTTTTCAGCGTTCCCTCGCGGTACTATTCGCTATCGGTCTTGGCTAATATTTAGAATTGGATGTTATTGACACCCATATTCGTACGCGAATTTCGACGCGCACTACTCTCTTCCACAATTTACCTTACAACGCAAATTACAGGGCTATCACCTTCTGAGGCAACCTTTTCCAAGGCACTTCATTATTGTTGTTTGGTAATACATGGCTCCACATCTCTTTCCTGTTGCCAGAAAAGATTCAGTTCGTTCTATTCTCCGTTCGCTCGCCGTTACTAAGAGAATCTCTATTGATTTTTTTTCCTCCGCCTACTAAGATGTTTCAATTCAGCGGGTTCCCGATCCTTTCGGATCAATGTCCGAAGACATTGCGAAGTCGCATTGGGTAATATCCAGATCAATGACTGCGTGCGTCTACCTGGATCTTTTCGCAACTTGCTACGACCTTCATCGGTTTCCAAGCCAAGCTATCCCACAAGAGGTTTAGCTAAACGTGCTCTCTATATGTCAAACTATTTTGACAATATTCTTACTTCCATAGTCTCATGAATTATCAACTCTTCCTTCCCAAATAAATTTAGGAAGTGCATAGTATCAATTCTAAGAAAAGCCTAAGCTTTTCTGATGTAAAAATTGACTATAATATTTACACTACACTTTAAAAAAGTGGACCGAACGGGATTTGAACCCGTAGCCTCCCGCTTGCAAAGCGGGCGTTATACCAGGTTTAACTATCGGCCCATACCGAGCCAATAAAGTTTTCTGTTTAAAAGTGTAATTGATTTAGAGAATCGCATAATGTAATATAAAGGAGGTGATCCATCCGCAGGTTCCCCTACGGATACCTTGTGTCGACTTATCCCTTCTCGCTGAGCTCGAATTCGACTTCCTCATCGGGAGCCTCATTCCAACCCAACTCGAATGGATTGACGGGCAGTGAGTGCAAGGAGCAGGGACGTATTCAATGCGCTATGCTAAAACGCGTTTACTAGGGATTTCGACTTCACGAGGGCGAATTGCAGCCCTCGATTCGAACAATGTTAAAGTTAAGGGATTAGCTTCTCCTTTCGGAGTTGCAGCCCGTTGTTTTAACCAATGCGTGCCGCGTGTAGCCTAGCAGATTCGAGGCATACAGACCTAGCGTTGCCTGCACCTTCCTCATACTTACGTATGCAGTCTTTCTGGTGTGCTCCCTCGATAAATCGAGAGATTGCAACTAGAAACACAGGTCTCGCTCGTTCTCAGACTTAACTGAACATCTCACGACACGAGCTGACGCCGGCCATGCACCATCTCTCAGCGCGTCGAGTAAACCATTCAAGTTGACCTTCATTCTGCTGTCGCTGCTAGTGAGGTTTTGGGCGTATAATCCAATTAAACCGCAGCATGCACCCCTTGTAGTGCTCCCCCGCCTATTCCTTTAAGTTTCAGCCTTGCGACCGTACTCCCCAGGCGGCCTGTTTAACGCCTTCGCTACGGCACAGCAATTTCACGAAGAAATCACTGCACCAAACAGGCAGCGTTTACAGCTAGGACTACGCGGGTATCTAATCCGCTTTGCTCCCCTAGCTTTCATCCCTCACCGTCAGATACGTTCTAGCAGAATGCCTTCGCCATCGGTGGTCCTCTGAGGATTAAAACATTTTACCGCTCCCCCCAGAATACCTTCTGCTCCTCCCGTTCTCAAGTCTACCAGTATTTTCTGCACGCTCGACAGTTAAGCTGCCGAATTTCACAGAAAACTTAGCAGACCGGCTACGGATGCTTTAGGCCCAATAATCGTGGAAATCACTCGTGGCGCCGGGATTACCGCGGCGGCTGGCACCGGTCTTGCCCACCACTTATTCGCCGAGTTTTTCACGCTCAGCAAAAGCTTAATCATAGTGACTAAGCACGTGGGATTCCTTTGTCACGCTTGCGCGCATTGCAAAATTTTCGTAACTGCTGCACCCCGTAGGGCTAGGACCCTTGTCTCAGTGTCCTTCTCGGGGCTCAGACTCTCATCCCCCCTACAGATCTTCGGTTTGGTGGTCCTTTACACCACCAACTGCCTAATCTGCCGCCAACTCATCCTGCAGCGCCGAAGCTTTCAAAAACTGGCTTCTCCGAGTTTCAGTTTTCTATAAGATATTACCTTCAGTTTCCCGAAGTTATTTCTCACTACAGGTAAGATTATTGACGTGTTACTGAGCCTTGCGCTATGCCTTGCGGCATCAACTTGCATGTCTTAGTCGAATCCCACTAGCAATTTCCTCCCGCAGGATCAACGGGAATTGTTATTAGGACGGTCGCTTGACCTCCATCTTTACTTACACTACATTATTGCGATTCTCCATCATTCCAATTACTATAACTGGAACTCACAGTTCCTATACTTCAATTCAGGTTAGCTGAGTTTTGAAGCTGTCATAACAAAAGCTATGACATAATTATGTCTTGAAACATAAGCAACGAATGCTTAGCGAATCATTAGAATTTCTTCGCCTTAGTGCTTCAAGCGTGATTGTTTTTGTTTAAGCCGTTTATAAACTTTATGTATCGCACTTGAAGTCGATTTTACTGCATCAAAATTTTATAATCATACATTACGAAAAGCAGCATCAACCAAATAGCTACAAAAACAATATTTATTCCACCAGTTGGCAAAGTTCTTGTCAATATTTCCTGTAAAAATACATATCCAAAATAAATTAATATTATTCCAATAAAAAATATTGGAAAGGTTTTCCATCTTGGGGCGAATCTAACGCCTAAAAGTGTGATTATGCCTTTCGGATTAAGTATTATGGGTTCAAAATAGTAGAAGAGTATAAACAATACGCTAATAATAATTATATCTTTAAGAGATGACTGAAACCAAACCGTCATAACAACAATCGATACTATGAATGCTATCCATATCAAAGCCAGCACGTCTTTCTTTAGAGCTGTTATAATTTTAGCTACCCTTTTAGCTACTATTTCAGCTACCATATTAATTATGAATAAATTTGGATTTGATAAATCTTGTCTTGCGATGGAGAGATTGACTAATGCAGGAGAAAGGATTCGAACCTTCGAAGGCACTAAGCCAATAGGTCCTAAACCTATCACGTTTGACCACTTCGTTACTCCTGCAGATTCGCAAATCTGGAGTGCTGTCGCATTCTTCGAATGCAACGTGCGCTATGCGCAGGCTTGCGTAATACTATTTAAGAAATCCAGTTAAAAGATTATCCTTACTTGCCAAGTCGCTTAATTCGTCTAAGTCTCTTTCTTTTTTTCATTTTCTTTCGATACCATTTCCATCTGCCACGGTATCCAGACTTATTCTTTTTCTTCCATTTGCGAGAGCTTCTTTTCATTCCAAATTAATCTACATAACTTTTGTAGTTTGTATATTAAGCAGGTTAAAGGCGTTTTTTAAGGTTTGTGTAAAAGCCCAAACGAGCAAAACTCTTGCTTTTTTATGCGATGCAGACGCTTGCTTAACTGGACAGACTTCGTAAAATTCGTTAAAATCTTTTGTTAATTCATAAGCATAAATAGCAATTAAATAGGGTGCCAGCTGTTCATTAGCTTTTTCAATTACATCTCCGAACTCGCCAAGCTTTTTTATCAATTTAATTTCTTTCTCGTGGCTCAATATATTATAATCAACATTAGTTATTGGTTTAATTCTTACTTTCTGTAGTATTTTTTCTGCTCGTAACAAAGAATAAAGTAAATAAGGTCCGGTATCTCCTTGGAATTCGAGAGCTTGTTTTGGATCAAAAGTTATTGTTTTATTCGGAGCCTGTTTTAACATTCCATATTTCAGTGCAGCTAGAGCAATTTTTTCTCCAGCTTTATTTGCAGACGAAGTTGAAATCTTTGGATTTCTTGATGCAACTTCCTGAACAGCATTCGCTTTTACTTTCTCAAACAATTCTCTAAATGTAATAATATCTCCTTCACGCGAACTCATTCTACCCGATGAAAGCATAACTAACTCATACGCAACGTGCTCACATTTATCTGCCTGCCTAAATCCAGCCAGCTGCAGCGTCTTGAACAGCTGTTGGAAATAATGCGACTGCTCTGTCGCAGTTACATAAATGCTCCTGTCTATTTTTCTTTTTTTGAATTTTTCTTCTGCAAGAGCTAAATCCGAAGTTGCGTAAAGACCTGTGCCGTCTGATTTCAAAATAACTAATACGCCTAAATCATACTCTGACAAATCTACAATTAAAGCGCCTTGATCTTTCCTTGCAACATTTTTCTTTACTAAACCCTTTGCTAATTTTTTGCCTTTTGATTTAATTTTTGATTCATAAAACCATACGTCAAATTTAATTCCGAGAGTTTTGTAAATTTCTTTAAATTCGTTAAGACTCCAGTTACGAGTAACATTCCACAAAGTTTGCAGTTTCTTATCTTTCTTTTCTTCTAATTTCAGCAGTATATCCGAAACTTCCTCGTGAAACTCTTCGTGACCTTCAAGCGCTTTTACAGATTCAGTATAAACCTGTCCGAGCCATTCACCAGGATTTCCCTTAGGTTTAGAAAATTGGTGATATTTTTTCAAAGCCCAAATAGTTTTAGCCACGTGCGAACCTACGTCATTAATGTAAGTTGCGGATACAACATTATTGCCAGAAAACTTCAGTAGTTTTACAATAGAATCTCCTAAAACAGTTCCTCGTAAATGGCCGATATGAAATGCCTTATGCGTATTAGGCTGTGAGAACTCTATCATTATTTTATCTTTTTTAGGATTGCCCGCTCCATATTTATTTTTCTTTTTATAAATTTGTGACAAAATCTGTTTAGATATTTTAGAATTATCTAAATAGAAATTAACATAGGGTCCAAAATGTTTTACCTCTTTAACTAAATCGCTTCTTGAGATTTTAATTTGTTTAACAATCTCCTGGGCAACTTCATTTGGTTTTTTCCCTCGCTCAGATGCTAATTTAAAACACGGAAAAGAATAATCTCCCAGCTCTGAATTTGGTGGAACTTCTAGCAATTCAGCTGCCTGCTTGTAAGGTATTTGTAATATAGGTGTGAGCAATTTTGCTGCATCGCGTCTGAAATCTTGCATAACATAAGAATTATTCCCTAGTTTTTATATCTTGTTTCGCCATTTCCATCTTCTACGCGAAACGAGATTAGCGAAATTCCAAAGGATTTTGATATATCTTGTTTAGAGCGTTCTCAACTCGTTCTTCACTAAAATTGTGCTCCTTAACTAAAATTCTTTTAATTTCTTTCCTGTCCGGCTCGCTCCATTTCAGCTTATATTTATCTGTAACTGGAATTTTTGCAAACAAATTATAAATTTCCTTCCAATCATAATTCAGATCTAAATCTTTGAATATTTGCTTATTGCTTTTCCTCTGCACAAATTTAACTGCTTTTTTCGGTCCTATATTTGGAATTTTATCATTGAAATCAGTTCCAATCAACATTCCCAACGCAATCAGCTGACGCTGGTTAATTTTATTTTCTTTCAAAAATTTTTTCAAGTCTATTAATTCAAGAGCGACTTTTGCATTTCCGCCTTGCGGGAGTTTTCTATATTTAGCTAATGTTAAATTTCTAATCAATCTCGGAGATCCAAATAGCAACGCATCGTAATCTTGACTCACAGTTGCCCAAACTTTTCCCTTCTTACACATATATGCACACTGCGCTTCTCCTTCTGACGGAGCTTCTACTACTGGAATTCCAAGCGCTTCTAATAATTCAATAGATCTTCTCCTAATTTCTGGAGTTATTCTAATTAAATATTCATGTTCAATTCCAAATTTGCTGGCATCATATCTGAATTTATGGCTTGGAGATTTGCCATCAAATACATAGCATAATTTAATTCCAGAAGCCATCAAATTAGTACTTCTATAAAACAAGCCCGATAAATAATTGGTTAATCTGCCTTTAGAATCAGATAGCTGCGGCATAGTTGTTAAAAATTGATACAAAGTTAAATACGCATCCACAGCAAGTTTTTTGCCTTTCAAATCTTCCAAAGTCAGCTGCTTTGTTCTAACTAGTGATTTTAGATTAACACCCATATAAAAATAAAATAAATGAAATATAAAACAATTCCGAATTGATTATGATTATCTTCTACGTTTTTTTGTAGTTGTTGTTCTCTTTCGCGAAGCTCTCCTTTTAGTTGTTCTTCTTGTAGTTTTTCGCGATGCTGTTCTTCTTCTAACCATTTGATTATACCTCCTTGAGTAATACTTGTCAATTAACATTAGTCTAAAGTATATAAGTGTTTTTATCAAAATTTGGAAACGTAATTATTTTTAGAAATGTAAAATCTTTGTCTGCGTTTTGTATCTTTAATAACGCCGATGCGGTAAGCTTTGATTATTTTTACTTGCTCATCGCTATCTGAGATGTAAATTTCGGACTGTATAGTCATATTTTTTTCCTGAAGTTTTGGAGAAATATCAAACGCTTGAGTAAGTTTTCCTGGTCCAGAACATAATTGTCTAACCTCATTTACATTAAAATTTACTTTTTTACGAAGTTCGAACATTTTATCAATGCTGCTTAATGGTTCAATTGCGCGGAGCAAAACTCCAGACGGTTCATTTTCTTTGCCAGTTATAACATTAAACATCCAATTGCCGTGCACCATATAAACAAAAGCTGTTCCTGGTTTATTCCACATATATTTATTGATATTATTTTTCTTTCCGCCAAAAGCTCTGCTCGCGGGATCTCTTGTGCCATGATAAGATTCGGTTTCAACTATTTTTCCTACTAGTAAATCGTTATCTAGCGACCTTACTAATAGTTTACCTAAAAGTTCCTTAGCTACTATTTCAGCATGTCTTGAATAAAATTTTTGTGGTAAAATTTGTTTAACGTTAAGTTTCTGTATTAGAGATTCTGATTTTTCTTCTTTCGAAGTTTTTGCCGTATTTAGCTCTCCTTTGGAATTAGAACTTAACATTTTATTCGCCTAGTAATTCTATTAGTCTTTTCTTAAATTCTTCCAGCTTATTTTCAGATATTAATCCGCCTGATGCCTGCGGATGCCCTCCACCTATGCCGTTAAATTCTTTAGCCAGCTGCATCGCTAACTTATTGCAATCAACTTTAGAATTTTGATTTCTATAACTTATTTTTATAGAACCATTATTAATTCGTAATACAACTACGGTTTTATTTTTAACTTGCATAGATATTATAGTAGAAACTGCAGAAATTATTTCGTTTTTTGGGGATATTTCATAAATAATTAAATTTCCATATTTTTCCGCTTTATTTTTCCAGTCATCAGTGTAATATTTTATTTCGTCTTCCCTGCTTTTTCTGTATTTGCATAATATTGCGGCTTTGCCAGAGCAGTCAAGTAATTCTTTTGGTATTTCAGCTTCGAGTGCAACTTCTAATGCCAGTCTCTCGCCGCCAGCTCTATCTTTTCCAGATGAAAATAAACTTGCAATCTCTCCTAGTTGACTTGAAAAGTCATACTTTTTCTTGCTTTTGCTTAATTCAGGATAATTATTATAGATTTTATCAAGAAATTTTTTCCAGGCTGTTCCGCCGACATCATTAATTATACCTACTCCAGCAAGCCAATCCAAATGTGAAATATCAACCACAAGCGAACAAATATCGAATGTTAATTTAGCTCCACAGTATCTTGAGCCCTCTAATTCTTTTTGGAATAAATCCGGATGAATATGTAAAATTCCGTATTCATTTAAATTATTTGCAATTGTATGATGGTCGAACACCGCGATCTTAGATCTCTTGCTCCAGCGTAAAACTTCTTTTAAATTCTGATCGGCTGCCAAATCAGTAAAAATAATATACTCGTAAAACGCTGGAATTTTTACTAAATCTAACTTTCCAGGATTTGCATAAATTATTTTTGCTGGGCGTTCTCCAAAATATTTTTCAAAAGTCTTAATTAAAATAGCGGCTGCTGAAATTCCGTCGCCGCATCCTCTGTGATAAACTACAGCTGTATTTTTTGGTTTACAATTTCTAATGAAATCTGCGGCTTCGTTTAACATAATATAATGAAATTCAAACTATATGCTAAAAAGCTTTCTCAACTAATGTACGACTAATAACCTTATAAACCGACAAATTACACTCATAGCATAAGAGACGACAGTTCTCGAAGTTACTGCTGAACATAGTTCAGCGGTTAGCCGAACTCATTCGGTTATATGCCTCTTTTTAAGAGGGCCGCGCATCGGGTGTAAACCTAATATGTGCACTCGATAATTGTTTTCTTGGTTAATAGAAATATGAAATTTCAAGAATTGGGTTTAAACCCACAATTAGTAAAAGCGGTAGAAGAAATCGGCTATGAAGAGCCTACAGATATACAAATAAAAACTATACCTATAATTAGAGAGGGACGAGATGTTTTTGGACAGTCAAGCACGGGCTCGGGCAAGACTGCCGCATTTGGACTTCCAATTTTAGAAAAAATTAATCATCAAGGACATGTTCAGGTATTAGTATTAGTACCAACGCGTGAGTTATGCGAGCAAGTGGCTCACGAGTTTGTGAAGTTTTCCAAATACAAACCTGTAAAAATACTTGCAGTTTATGGTGGTGTTGGAATAGGACAGCAGATTAAGCACCTAAGTAATACAGATATTGTAATAGGAACGCCTGGAAGAATTTTAGACCACATAGATAGAGGCACGTTAAACCTAAAGAATGTAAAATTCCTAGTATTAGATGAAGCTGATAAAATGTTTGATATGGGTTTTGTTAACGATATCAGGAAGATAATAAAATACGTACCAAAAGATAGGCAAACTTTATTGTTCAGCGCAACAATTTCTTCAGACATTATTCATTTAGCTAAAAATTATATGAGAAATCCGGACAAAATAAAGACCGAATCGTATGTGCAAAAAGGACAGCTAGGACAAACATATTACAATGTAACAGCGGGAGATAAATTCTCGCTTTTAGTGCATTTACTGGCGCGGGAAAAACCAACTGTAGCTATAGTTTTCTGCGCGACTAGAAAGCGTGTAAATTTAGTAGAGAAAAATTTGAAAAAATACATAAGCGTACTAGCCATACACGGCGGCCTAACACAATCTAAGAGAAATAGTATTATGGAGTTAGTTAAGAAAGGCGAAGTAAATGTTCTCGTAGCAACTGATGTTGCTGCTAGAGGTATTGATATTAGAACAGTCACGCACGTTTTCAATTACGATGTTCCAAAAATATCAAAAGATTACACACATAGGATCGGAAGGACCGCAAGAGCAGGCGAAACTGGCAAAGCAATAACATTATTGTGTCCGGAAGATCACGAAAATTTTAGACAAGTATTAAAGGACAGCGACATTGATGTTGCAGAAAAAGAAGACTTCCAAAGATTACAATTTGAAGTTATACGTACAGACAGACCAAGATTTAATCATAGAAGATTTTCTAATAATAGAGGACCAGCAAGACATAGTAATAATAGACGCTGGCGCTAAATATTTCTAAAGAAAAAAGTGCTCCCGGCGAGATTTGAACTCGCGTCGAAAGCTTGAAAGGCTTTCATCCTTGGCCGGGCTAGACGACAGGAGCATATGGGCCCAGCAAGATTTGAACTTGCGACCTATCGCTGTCTCAGTTTCTTGCCTAACGGCAAGCGTCATATAAGACGATCGCTCCACCAGACTAAGCTATGGGCCCATTACTCTATAGGTTAACTTAGTCAGCGCCCGAGAAAGGATTTGAACCTTTGACCTATCAGTTACTCTCGCAATGGTATATTTACACCATAACGCTAACAGCTGATCGCTCTACCAGGCTAAGCTACCCGGGCTATATCATAAGATTGAGAAATCTGTTTAAAAAGGTTTTAGTTTATTATAGTTAAACAAGCCAGTCTTTTTGCTTGATTTTTTCAGGAACATATTTCTCTGTTATAAATTTGAAATCTTTAGCGCTCAATGCTTCGAGCTCAAGCTTTACGCCTTTCTCTACCATATGTTTTAGCTCATCCTGCCATTGTTTTTTCTTGAACCACGGATAAGCTAATACTTCTGAAATTCTTTTCCTGTCAATATCTTTAAGTTTCAGCGTAACGTTCTTAGGCAATTTATATTTCTCCTGATCAAATGAACTTAAACCAATAAATCTGGCTTCTGGTATTGCCATTCTTTCTGATTCAAATGCTAAATTTATAGATCCTTGTTTTATAACGGAATAAATATACAATCCATAAACGTCGTTGTCAACTAAAACGTAAACTGGCAGTTTTAATTCATCGTGCATTCGTCTTACTAATCTTCTAACTCCACGAGGAGGCTGACCTCCGCCGTGCATAATTATGCAATTATTCTTTTTCCAGAATTTATCTTCATTAAATCTGCTCCAGATAGTATCTTTCTCAATAAATAAAATATAATCAGCTTCGCAGTCTTTGAATTTTATAATATCTTTTTCTACAATAGATGGAATTGACCATCCACCAGAGCCCATTTTACGCAAATCAATTGTATCGCCTGCATCAATTATTGTTAGATTTCCCACCATAGAACCTTTCTGTCCGGCTCGTACGTGCAGTTCTTCTCTCAATGAGCCAAGTGTAATTTCTAAATCTTCAATTATAGGATCAGATTCAGACTGGTCTTCCCACGTTTCTTCCGATGTATCCCCAATTGTATGTTTAGTGTTATAATAAATAGATCTAATAGGAGCTGTAATATTTCCTTTAACTAATTCTTTTATTACTCTAGCAACCAAAAATGTCTGCATAAATTTTTTTGCCTGGCCGACATTGAAGAAATTTCTTGTCTGTGTCTTATCTCCAAGCTTAACCATCTTTTGAATTTCATCAAAGTAAACATTGCTTAAGCCTCTAAGCGGGAAAGTTACATCTGGATTACTTCCAGATTCAATTGACTTCACTGTATCTTTTGCTAATTCATCAATTTTTTCTGCTACATTTTTATCAGCGTATTTCTTATTCATAATCATCTCCTTCTTCGTCTTTATCTTTCTTGAACGCTCCTACCTTTCTCTTTTCTATTTTTGCTAGTTGTGCTTCTTCCTCTTCTGGTTTAAGCTGTCCAGATTTATACATTTCTTCTGCAATTTCTAAAAGTTTGGCTAGTAATTTCTTTTCGTCTTGATCGGTTATTTTTGATAATTCTCTTGCTAATTCAATTGAATAATTCTTAAACATCTCTCTCTTTTTGGCGGCCATTTGGCTTCTGTTTTTCTTTCCAATAAATACGCCAAGAAGTCTGCCGCATTCCTGCAGTGCTAATTTTGTTTCTTTTACTATTTCAGGAATACTTGCAACTGCATCTTTACTCTCAGATGTAAATGGTGCCCAGACACTTGCAACGTGAACTATTACTATCAATGGTCCTGTTGGCATATTGTTTCCGGACTGTGAAATTCCATAATTTTTCCACGAGGTCGTTGTAGCTGCTTTTGTTAGAGCGCAGGCTCCCTGCTGATATAATAATGGAACTCTATTTGCGAATCTGAATAAACTTATTGGCCCTTCTGGATCAAGTTCGCCGCCATAACCAAGCGCAACTTCAACTACAAATGCATTGCCTTTGTAAACGCTCGGAGTTCTTGTTACGGAACACGCAAAATCTAATTTATATTCTGACTCAAGAGATCTTTTCAAAATTTCTGCTCCGATTGGAGAAAGTCCGCTTGTAGAAGGCGACTGTATTTTCGCGCCGTGCATAGCTTTGATTAATTTATCCGCTTGTTCTATTGTTACAAATTTCGGTCCAATTTTTGGATCGAGTCCTGCGGCTTTTAAAATTTCTGTTGCAGTTGTGCTGCCAACTTTGTCAAATTCAGTTGTTAAAAATGCGCTTAATACTCTAGCGTTTGTTGCTTTTAGTAATCTTTCAAGTGTTCCGAGTTCCATACCATAAGGGTGTGGTTTCATCTTTTCGGATTTTTTAGGCAGTTCATCAGTAACACGTTTGAAAACTTCTTTATTTCCTTTTGGATCTATAAATTTTATAGATGCGTGAGGATTTACAATTGCTGTCTCTTTCAAATATTCGCTGACAGATGCTTTCTTTTCAACATACTTAGCTTCAAGTTCAACTTCAACTCTTGTACCATGTTCATTTTTCCAGTCTATTGTTGTCTGACTCAAAACTATTGGTTCATTTTTCATTACATCTATTTTTACTTCCACTACTGTCGCTTGTTTTGCTGATTTAGTTTTTGTAATAATTCTGGCCGGCTTGCCGGTTGTATTTTGAGCGTACAAAACTACAGCGGATATACCAATACCCTGCTGTCCTCTTCCTTGCTTTCCGCCAAAAGTCTGGAATTTCGAACCGAATAATAATTTAGCAAAAACCTCTCCTATTTTATTAGGTATTATTCCTGGACCATTATCTTCAACAATCATTTTGTATCTGTTTAATTCTATTTGCTGTATTTGAATAGAAATGTCTGGAAGAATATCTGCTTCTTCGCAGGCGTCTAAACTATTGTCAACAGCCTCTTTTACAGATGTTAATAATGCTCGTGTAAGATTGTCAAAACCTAACAAATGTTTATTTTTTTCGAAGAATTGAGCTACAGAAATTGCCCGCATTTCATTGCCTATTTTTTTAGCGTAATCTTCACTCGCCATTTGTTTTCTCCTTTTTCCTCTCTAAAAATTGGTACACGCTACCATGCTTTGAACCAGTTAAAAACATTTCTACGGCTTTTCTGGCGTTTTGGACATTCTCTATCGATCCTATAATTGACACCGTTTTTCCATAAACACATATGTCTGTACCAGTAACACGCTCAAGCATACGTTTAGTTTTTCCCTGATCGCCTATTACTAAACCCTTAACTTGTATTTTTCTTGCTCTAGTTTTAGCACCGAAATCAGCTATGCTTATTATTTCCAAGCCGTAATCTTCCTTGAATAATTTTATAGCTATAGTGGGATTGAAACCCCGGCCAATTGCTTCAATAACATTTTTTACAATTGCCAGCTCCAATGCATCTTTGCCTTTGATTGTGACTTCGCCGTCAGCCTGCACAAGTATTTGTACGGCTCCTTTTTGTTCTATTTTTCGCTTAACACTTCCACCCCTACCTACTAAAACTGGCACGCGAACTTTTGGTATCAGAATACTATCTTCAAAACCAGAAAAATCTATATTTTTCTTTGACATCAGAATTCCTGCTGTTCGAATACTTTCAAGTAGCCTTTCTTGCGAAGCCAGTCCGCTTGATTATTTTGATATTTGTAAACTATATCTCCTTTTATGTCGCCTTCGTATTCCCAAGGTTTTACAATTACTACGTTATCTGGTCTTACCCAAAGTTTTCTCTTCAGATGACCGGGCACTCTGCATATTCTCGTTTTGCCGTCAGCGCAAATTACTCTTGATTTACCAAAGCCCAATCTTATTTCAACTATTCCTAAAAGCTCATCTTTTCTTGGCAGCTTTACGCGTACAACTGTTTCTTCGCTTTGCTGTCCTTGAGAGCTTTCTTCAAAATGTTCTTCTTCACCCATAATATACTCTTAAATTCGAGCTTTATAAAGCCTTACTCAGAAAAATCGATACTAAGCGCCTCATTTAGAATTCTTATATTTTTTATGTAATATAACTACGTTTTTATCGCATACATAATCGTGATGACGGAATCCACCTCCAAAACTCTTTGGTACGTGCATTAACTCGTGGATCAACGTTTTCTCTTTTTCATCTTCGGATAGTCTATCATACTTTTCAGATAAAACTTCTATAATATAATGCGCTTTTGTATTCAAGGTTTTTTGCCAAATAGTTGAAAGAGCGTGACAGCGCGCAATTGTGTTATTGCTAGAAGAACCAAAACTTCTAAAACAGGCAACTCTATTCATATCTACGTGCTTGAAATCGAGCTTACTGCATATGTGTAAAACTTTCGATTTAATTTCCGGCGCATATTCATATTTAATCATCCTGTTTCATTAACATATTAATTCGTGTTCTCGGTCTATTTCTGGTTTTATCCCAGCTGTATTGCCTATGGCTCGTACCTATATATGAAAATTTAAATCTCTTTCTTAAATCGTTAGAAAGCTGTTTTGTAGCTTCTTTTGATACTAAATAAATATCAAATCCGTTTTTCTGGTCTTCTATTTTTATTATAGTTGTTTTGTAATTTTTAGTGAACTCTAATATTTTGGCCGCATCTTTTTTATTTCTAACTTGTATGATACCTTTATGATCCTGCGAAATCATATTTCCGCAGTCTTGACATCTTGAGTCTTTGATATAGATATCAGATGACATTGTTTCTTCAAATTTTCTGCCGTCGATATCTAAAATAACATCAACCTGTCCTTTTCGGCCCATTTTTTTAATTTCCAATTTCTTTATAACTGCGCTTTGTGGCAGCATCGCACTTTGTTCCAAAGCCATAGTTAAATAATACTCTGGGGATTCGTCTGTCTTTACCCAAAGTCCTTTCCAATTTACAGCTTTGCAGTCTCTACAAACTCTTACCACTACTTTCTCTGGCAGTTTTGGCTCGTGCTGTGCAAATTTGCAACTGGCGCATAATCCTTCTGAAAAATTAGTTTTGGAACCGCACCGAGGGCAAAATTTGGATTTAATTCCCATACAAATTAATAGTTAAAACCCTAATTAAAAGCCTATCTTACGAGTAAGTTTTGCTGCAATATGTTATTTTGCTCGTTGTTTTCTACGATATAACCTAAGTAATCAATTGAGACTTTGACTATATAATCACCTTTTGATAAAGTCATTTGCGGCAAATTTAAAGCTACTACTTTGCCGGCAGGCAATGCTACATCAGGAAATACTTTTTCATAAACTGTTTTTAACCTATACGTGCTATCATTTTTCAAAACTTCATATTTTACATCTACTCCAATCGAACCTGCTACACCTGCATTCGATACACTAACTAATGGGAAAAAACTATAGCCGTCTTTAGGTGTAGCTGAATATTTAATTGAATCGACTTTGAAATCAGGAAGAGAGGTTACAGTAAGAACAAATGTTGATCTTTCTCCCTGCTCTATTAAATAACCATCATTATCTTTATCGACACACGCTGTTATAGAATAAGTTTTTGGATGACCTTTGTAAAAAATTGTTTTGGTATTGCAATCAGGTCTGTTGCAAATATAACTTTTAACTATTTGTCCATTACATAAATCGCTGCCTTCTCTAAGAATTACTTTTTGTCCAAGGCAGTTACTCAAACCGCTCACTTTAGCGGTAATAGGTTCGTTAAGTTGTACTTGCTGCGGAGATAATTCCAAGACTGCATTGCCTGAACAGCTTGCTGCTGCAAAACCAGTTTGTCCTGAAAATGTTGAAAAGAATATGTATCCAATTACTAATACTAGCGCTATTAGAGGTATATTTGATAAACGGCCCATATATGTAACTAAAAATTCGACTATATAAATTTAGCTAAATGTGAAAAATCTAATGATCTTTCACTTTTGAAAAGCATCTGCTTTTCAATATTATCTACACATTGCGCTATTCAAATTTCATAGCTTCAAGTTTCTCTACTCTCGACTCCATAGGCGGATGAGTTTGGAAGAAACTCATAAGTATACTTGGTTTCAATGGATTTGTTATAAACAAATGAGCTGTAGATTCGGTTGCAAATGGTATAAAATTTCTTTTGGAATGGGTGTGCAGTTTTCTCAAAGCCGAAGCTAATGGTTTTCCATCGCCGAGAAGTTTTGCTCCTGACGCATCTGCTTCATATTCTCTACTTCTTGAAATTGCTAATTGAATGAGCATAGCTATGAATGGAGTTAATATTGCCATAATAAGCAAGTGCATTGCATTGCCGCTGTTTTCATCTCTTGCACCTCCAAATATCGCTCCGAATCTGGCTATGTACGCAACGAAAGAAATTGCGCCGGCAATTGTTGCAACAATTGACATAATTAATATATCTCTGTTACTAACGTGCGAGATTTCGTGAGCTAAAACTCCTTTCAATTCCTCTTTAGTCATAATTTTCAAAATACCTTCTGTGCACGCAACAACTGCGTGCTCTGGATTTCTTCCGGTTGCAAATGCGTTTGCAGATTCATCTGGAATTATGTAAATTTTAGGTTTAGGAATATTTGCTCTTTTAGCTAAATCTTCAACTATATCGTGCAGAAATTTATAGTCTATCTCATTAGCTGGCTTCGCTCTGTAAAGTCTAAGGACAATTTTATCAGAGAAGTAATACGCGCCTAAGTTCATAGCTGCTGCAAGTCCGAGAGCTATTAGCATTCCTAGCTGTTCGCCAAATCGGCCTCCCACGTAGAGCAAGATGCCGGTAAGTATTCCTAAAAACAGCAGTGTCTTGAGCTGATTAAACATAAGTGTAAATCGATGTATGGCGGCTTAAAAAGGTTTTTCTAAACGCAAAGAAATTATTGAAGTGCTTCTCTGGCTTGTGTGTGTGTGTGTGTGTTTCCAAAGCTTCCTGCAATTTATCTGGAGATTCAAGTCCATATTTCTATGCAATTGACTCGTAATCATTAGCTGCGTCTGCAGATTTTTGTGAAACTTGGTCGCTCGCCTTACGCACTCCGCGAACCCTGTCGTCGTTGAGGTTCTTGTTGAGGCTATTCAAGCCAGACCTGTCGTTGAGGAGGGTGCTGAGCCACAAGGCCCGCGCAAATGGTGCCTTCTGCTCTTTCTGATATTTTGGGCCTGCAAGCCAAACTGGAACTTCATTTACGCTTGCTTTTTGGAGGAAGTTTGCATAATCTGCAGTTGCATCTCCAAATACGAATCTTGCCAATCTATTTTTTGCAAATTTCTTTATTGGGATTTTATAGCGTTCATTTTTCTTTAATGTGTAAACTTCACCTGACTTTGCCAGCTTTTCCAAGCTAGCTGCTTCTTCCTCGGAAATGTAAAATTCCTTTCCACTTCCGTAAGCAGCTGTTGCTTCAGCCGGGTGTTTTAAAATTGGAGAGTTTTCTGCGTGTGTGACAAGAATTTGACCGCTTGGGAAATAAACAAAGTTTTCTGCTACCCAAGAGCCATGTTGACTAACATTATGCTCAGGACCTGCCACTATTCTTGCCTGGGCAACTTGCTGTCCTGTTGCTAATGTAGCTTTCTTTCGTTGTAAAGCAGCTAGAGCGTGGTTAAAAGGTGCTACTGCGACTAGCATTTCCAAGTCGCCGAACCTTGTTTCGACTTTGACTTCGACTTCAGTTACCATTTTACATACATTGTGAAAAATATAACTTTAAAAAGATTTTTCTAAATAAAACTACAGAACTTTTGGTTGCTATATAGTTAAACTTTAAAGGCTACTATTAACTAAAAATCATGTTAACTGTAGCTGATTTTACAAAAGCAAGAAATTTTAGCGAGTTAAGAGAACTTTATAAAAAAGAGGGCAAAACTTTCGCTAGTACGGGCAAGCTTTACAGTAAAGCCGTTAAAGACTGGTTTGAGCTTAACAAAGACAAAATTTCGCAAGCTCCTGAAGGCCTACCTGAAGAGTTGCCAGGTAAGACTATTGATTTAAACGGAATTAGTTATCACATAAATGGAGTCACACATTTCAATGTTCCTGGAAAAGTAAGACATTACTACAGCAAACAATTAGAAGACAAACTAGTTGCGTACGAATCTGGATTAGACACTCAGTTTGATATGGGCTACAAAAATGTTTATTGTATGCGAGATTTTAGCGCATTTAGTTTAGAAGTATCGACATCTAATCTTATTGCACTTATTATTGCGCCGCTAATGAAGATACCTATACATACATGCCCTTATTATGAAATCTTTTTCAAACAACCTTCTGCAATCTTGAAACTCAGGGCAAAATTTAATGCGACATACTTGCCACTTCCACTTGAAATGGAGTATGCACAACATAATACGAGCGCATTTACTTATAATCTTAGGTTTGGCCGGTCAATGTATATGACAGAATACCTGCGACAATTAGCCGAGCACAAAGGCGCAAAAGAAATTCACGCCCTTGTCGGATTAAGCCATGAGGTACACATAGCCCATTACTTGGAAAACAAAATTTCTTCACCGAAAATAGAAAAATTAGCTACGCATTATCTGGCAAAAGAACTGGCTGCAAAAGGCGAAATTTAGAGCGCCAGCGGCAGGACTTTCAATTAGGAAGTCCGCGGAAGCGAACTCATACTATATTTGAACCTACAATCCCTTTCGGGAACAGTTATCTCAATAGCATATATGCTATGGCTTCTTTCTTTAGATGCCCGGGAGCGTTTCTTTCCGCAACCAAGCCGAATGGTTCGGCTGGGCCCAGCGAAACAAGTTTCGCTCGGGAGAAAGAAAAGCTGCCGTTCGAGACTGTCGCAATCTCCCGCAAAGTAGACTAGCAAAAAGCGTAGTCTTTTGCTTTGTACCGGGTTATGCGACGCTGGCACGCCTAGAAAGTGTTTTATTATACCTTTTAAAGTTACAGCTTGGCTATGGCGTACGAGATAATTGCTGGCAGAGGGTCTAAAGAGCGCGAGAGATTTGGACTCGACGGCACAATATTTATTGGAAAAAATTACGTACAATTTGGCAAAGATATTTCCCTTGCAAATCCGATACATTTGGATATCGCAAATCCGCACGTAATTCTCGTAGCTGGTAAAAGAGGTTCTGGAAAGTCGTACACCCTGTCTACAATAGCTGAAGGTATGCTTGACCTGCCAAAAGAAATTGGAAAAAATATTTCTACAATTATATTTGATACATTGGGTATTTTTTGGACAATGAAATATCCAAATTACAGAGATGATGCAATATTACGCGAATGGAATTTAACTCCCAAAAACTATTCTCCAATTATTTACGTACCATTTGGGTTATTCAAAACATATCAAGAAAAAGGAATACCTGTCGATTTGCCGTTTGCACTAAAACCGAATGAGGTAAGTGCAGAAAGCTGGGCAGAAATGTTTAACATAGATTTAATTTCAGGCGAAGGAACATTAATAGAGCGGGCAGTTGATGCCGCAAATATAACTCTTGGCGATTATGAAATAGATGATTTAATTGAATTGTCAAATCAAGATCACAAATCAACAGATAAAGAAAGAAATGTTATAGAGAACAGATTTGGAGCAGCTAAGAAATGGGGCATATTTAATAAAAGCGGAACAAAAATTTCTCAATTATTTAAGGGCGGCACTAATACAATAATAGATTTATCTGCTTACTCGCAAGTTGAGGGCGGACATAGAATTAAAGCGCTTGTAATCGGTTTACTTTCTAAAAAAATATTACAACAAAGAATGCTCGCAAGAAAAACAGAAGAAATAAATCTTATTTCAAGCGGCGGATTTCTTCTTGGAAAAGAACTAGCATCGACTGGAGAAGACGCTCCGATGATATGGATAATGATTGACGAAGCTCACGAATTTATTCCGCACGAAGACCAAGCTAAAACTTTGGCCACAGAACCATTAATGCAGCTTTTAAGAGAAGGACGCCAGCCAGGAATATCTGTAGTTCTAGCAACACAGCAGCCCGGAAAAATACACACAGATGTTATGACGCAGGCAGATATAGTAATATCTCACAAAATAACTTCTAAAATCGATATAGATGCTCTTAATCTAATAGCATCAACATACCTACCGAAAGCAATTCAATTTTACGTAGACAGCCTTCCAACTACTAAAGGTTCTGCAATTCTAATAGATGATAAGCTTGAACGTATATATCCGATACAGATAAAACCAAAGGCGAGTTGGCACGGCGGTTCGGATCCTACTGCTGTAAGGGAACATCTAAGAGCCTTCAAACTAACATATTGAAACTCAATGGAGTTTCAAGACCAGAAAACCAGGAGTTTTCTTTGATTTAATCAATAAAACAAATTTTTATATGCCCTATAAGCTGGCTTAAATCGGTGCTCCTATGCGAAATATTCCAATTTCTGAAATTATAGAAAAAATACACCAAGAAACAGGTTTATCTAAAGAAAAGATATCAGACCAGATTAAAGCTAAAGTGCATACCCTTGACGGCTTGGTTTCTGAGGATGGAGCAGCATACATAATTGCATCTGAATTAGGAGTTCAGCTGCTTAAAGCTCAGACAACAACGCGGAAACTCAATGAATTAGAAGCCGGCGATATGGGTATAGATACTGCTGGAAAAGTAACGCGGATTTATCCAGTGAGAACTTTTGCCAGAAAAGACGGCTCGGTTGGCGAAGTTGCATCAATTGTAATAAGCGATTCCACTGGAACGGCGAGAGTTATTTTTTGGGACAAAAAAACAAGTACGATAAAAGAGGGAAAAATAACCGAAGGCGATGTAATAAGGGTAAAAGATGCTAATGTTCGGCAAAATAATTTCGGTGGCAAAGAAATACATCTAAACATAAGAAGTTTCGTTGCTATAAATCCAAAAGGTCTAGAAATTAAAGCTAGTACCGCTATTACAATAAGAAAAAAAATAGCTAATCTTACGCCCGGAGAAACTATTTCAGTTTTAGGATTGGTTGTGAAAGCATTTCCGCCAAAATTCTATCACGCGTGCAAAGACTGCGGTAAAAAAGTTACATTAACTCCAGAAGGCGCCTTCTGCATACAGCATAATAAAACTGAAGCCGAACAAAATATGCTAGTAAGTATAATATTAGATGACGGAACAGAAACTATTAGATGTGTAGCTTTTAGGCACACTGCTGAAAGTATCTGTGGTTTTACTGTCAAAGAAGGATACGACATACTTACAAAAGACGGCGAAAATGTACTTAACGCAAGACTGGATGAATTTCTGCTTGGAAAAATAGTGGAATGTTCAGGACGCGTCAGAGAAAATAAAAATGTTTCTCAAATAGAACTTATGCTAAATAACATCGACTTAAATCCTAATCCAAAAGAAATAGCGATAAAATTAATGGACAAAAATGGTTAAAACAGAAGAAAAAAAGATAGAGAAAATAAGCGACCTTCCAGGAATAGGTTCAACTACTTTGCAAAAGCTCGAGGAAGCTGGCTTTACAGATATGATGTCGATTGCGACAGCGAGCGCATCGATTTTGATGGACGCGACAGGAATGCTAAAAGCGACTGCCGCAAAAGCTATTTTGGCTGCAAGGTCTGCAGTAGATTTAGGATTTCAAACCGGAGAAGAATTTTTAGAAACAAGATTGACAACTGGAAAAATAACTACAGGAAGCGCCGAATTAAATAAATTACTTGGCGGCGGAATCGAAACCAGGGGACTTAGTGAATTCTTTGGTGAGTTTGGTTCGTCAAAATCGCAAATTGGTTTTCAACTCTCGGTAAATGTTCAGCTTCCAGAAGATAAAGGCGGACTAAATGGTGAAGTTGTATTCATAGACACTGAGGGAACTTTCCGTCCAGAGAGAATAAAACAAATGGCCGAAGCTAAAGGTCTGGATTCTGCCGAAATTCTAAAAAAGATACACGTTGGACGTGCATTTAGTTCGGATCATCAGATGCTATTAGCAGAGAAGATTGATGATTTAATACAGAAAGAAGGTAAAAATATAAAACTAGTAGTTATAGATTCTCTAACATCTTTATTCCGTTCAGAATATGCTGGCAGAGGCACTTTAGCAGACAGACAGCAAAAAATAAACAAGCATCTTAGATCGCTACAAAGACTTGCTGACAAATTTAATATTGCTATTTATATGACAAATCAAGTTATGGCTAATCCTGCTATATTTTTTGGCAATCCGACGACAGCAATAGGTGGACACATCATAGGACACGCATCAACCTACAGAGTTTTCTTAAGAAAATCTAAAGGCGGAAAAAGAATTGCAAGACTGATAGATTCTCCTCATCTACCGGAAGGCGAAGCAGTTTTCCAAGTAAGCAATATAGGTATAAGCGATATAGAATCGTAGCATCAAAATGTTAATTGAAGCATATTATATTTTTGCAATCGTCGCTGTAATAGGTGCTGCGATAGGATCTTACGTCGATTTGAAAGAGCTCTGGATTCCTGATTCTGTAAATTATTTTATGATAGCTTTCGGACTAACTGGACACGCTATAATATCTATATTAAATTCAAACCCATATCCGATATTATTTTCCTTTATTGCATTTTCCATTTTGTGGGCTATTGGATATGTAACGTCGCATTTCGGAGTGTGGGGGGGAGGCGATGCAAAAATGCTTATGGGTTTTGGAGCTTTGCTTGCGACTTTTCCAACTGTAGCAATTTGGCCATTCTTAATAACTGTAATTTTCAATGCAATATTTGCGGGATTTGTTATCAGTTTAATCATAATGACTTATCTAATACTAATAAACTTCAGTCGTTTTAAAACTGAATTTAAAAGTAATTTAAACAAATATAAAATACTTTTATTTTTGGCTAGTTTAACTTTAATTCTGCCTTTAATTGGAATTCTCTTAAAAAATTTATTTATAGCGTATATCGGCATAGTTGTTTTTCCGGCCGCGCTTTTACTTCTAACTGCCAAATCTATAGAAAATATCAGCCTGCATAAATTAATTAGTCCTAGTAAATTAATGGAGGGTGATTGGATATTAGATGAGATTAAAATTAAAGATTTTAATTATGTACCAAAACGTTCTGGTGTAACCAAATCAGAGCTTGAGAAATTAAAAAGTTTAGAGGCTGCCGGAGAAATAAAAACCATAAACGTAAAATTTGGCTTTCCTCTCGGTCCAGGAATTTTAGCTGGTTTAATAATCGGATTAACCCTAGGCGATATTATGGTTAAGGTTTTCTCTTTTTTAATTTAATTTTTTCTATTTTAGTTTTAGATTTTTTAAGTTCATCAACTTCTTTTTTTGGAGCTTTATCAGCTGCTAATTTCTGAGCTGCCGCAACAATTCTACTTTGTATATTTTCGAGCTGCTTATCTGTAACTTTTTTAGCATCCCAATTTAATTTTATTCCGTCGTTCTCAAATCTCGGAATTATATGAATATGAACATGTGGAACTGCTTGTCCCGCCACAGCCCCGTTATTTTGGATTATATTTACGCCCTGTGCTTGTGTTGCTTCAAAAACTGCAGCGGCTAAAATTTTTAACAGTTTCATATATGCACCGAGCAATTCATCTGGGATCTGCGGTAAAACTTCATAATGTTGTTTAGGTATTACTAAAATATGACCTGGATTAGCAGGATTTATGTCTAAAAATGCTGAAAAATGCGCATCATCATAAACAATTTTTGCACGTATTTCTCCCTTAGCTATTGCACAAAATATACACTTGCCTGGCTGTTTGCTGTGCATAGCTTGCTGCTGTAAGAATTTTAATTCTTCGGATGTAAAGAGAGTTTTTACTGCTTTAGCTTGCGCTTCTGGAGATAAACCTGCTAATTTTTTTAATTTCTGTTCTAATTCCGCTTTATTTACCATTTCTTTAGTAAACTATTTTAATCTGATATTATAATAAACCTTATGTATGAAGACTTAGCAGATCTAGCTGTAAAGTTCGCTGTAAAAAATGGCGCGAGTTACGCTGAAGCAAGATTGGAAGAAACAGATGCAAATGCATTTGTTATGAAAAATGGTATTCTAGAAATATCTGGATTTGAAGATTCATTTGGAATTGGCGTAAGATTAATAAATAAAGGTACGCTTGGATTCGCATCGATAAATATAGCAACAAAAGAGTCTATACAAGATTTAATTAAAAGATCTCTTGATGTAACTTCTGCTGCCGTTAAAGTAAGCGACAATATTAAAATGTCGGATGAAAAAGCGGTGAAAAAAAGCTATTTTGTAAAAGAGAAAAAGAAAATAAATAATATTAGTCCAAAGACTAAAATAGAACTTCTAAAAAATGTTGATACAGCTTTAAAAAAATCTGGCGTTCCAATTTCAACCGGATATTATTCATTAAACGATGAAACTGTAAAAAAATATTACATAAATTCTGAAGGCTCGAAAATAAAATCCATCATAGCAAGACCAAATTTTTTCTATATGTTTGTAGTTAAAGACGGAAAAAATACATCTCAACGTATGTGGCAATACGGAGCAACTGGCGGCTGGGAGCAAGTAGAGAAATGGAAATTACCAGAAAAGATAGCTCAAGAAGCTAAAGACGTACATTATGCGCTTGTAAACGGCAAAAGCTGTCCAAAAGGAATTATCGATGTAATTGCATCGCCGCAAATAACGGGTATAATTTCACACGAGAGCTGCGGACATCCATTCGAAGCGGATAGAATTTTAGGACGTGAAGCTGCGCAAGCGGGCGAGTCTTTCGTAACTAAAAAAATGTTGGGTACGCGAATTGGAAATAAAGCAGTTACGCTAGTTGAAAATCCAACTGTTAAAAATACATATGGCTATTACGAATACGATGACGAAGGTGTAAAAGCCAGGAAAAGAATACTTGTCAAAAAAGGTATAATAAATGATTTTCTTCATAACAGAGAAACCGCGTACCAATTTGGTGTAAAAAGCAATGGTTCGGCGAGGGCTAGTGAATTTGATAAAGAAGCTATTGTAAGAATGTCTAATACATTTATAGATAAAGGTAATTACAATTTTAATGAATTAATTAAAGATGTAAAAACTGGAATTTATCTTAAGAGTTTTATGGAATGGAATATAGATGACAAGCGCTATAACAATAGATATGTCGGCAACGAAGCATACTTAATTGAAAATGGGAAAATAAAACACCCTGTTAAAAATCCTGCAATAGAAATTACAACGCCTTCTTTGTATATGTCTATTGATGCCTGCGGAAAAGATATGGAATACCACTCTGCAACTTGCGGTAAAGGCGAACCTATGCAAGGTATACCTGTGACACATGGCGGTCCTACAATACGAATAAGAAATGTGAGGTTAAGTATATGAAATCTATTTTAGAATTATCAAGATACGCGCTAAAAGAATTCAAGAAAAGAGGTGCAGATGATGTTGTAATTAATGCATCTATATCAAGCGGTTCACAGATAAAATTTGTAAACAATAAAATAGCTAAAATAGAACTTGAATCTTTATCTGGCATATCTTTTTTCGTTGTTAAAGATAAAAAAATACTTTCTACTTCTGTTAAAGATGTAATAGCTGGAACTGTTGACGACGTTATAGAACACTCGCAAATAAATACAAGTAAAAAGAAAATCGACGACTCTATAAATAAAACAATGAAATTTATAGAAACAATACAGCCGAAAAAAGATTACTATGGACTTGCAAAAGGTCCATTTAAGTATAAAAATATAGAAAATACCTATGATAAAAAAATAGAGGAACTCTCAGGCAAAAATAAAATTGATTTGGTTTTGAAAGGTATAAGCGCTGCGCAAAAAGAAGGTGCTAAAAGATGTTCTGGTATTTTTGAAACTAACAGCAGTAAAAATATATTATTAACATCCAATAATGTTGAAAATATTTCAAACGAATCGAGTGCTTACTTTTCGATAAGATCTTTTCTAGATGCCGGGGCATCTGGTCATATGACTAGTACTGAATGTACATTAAGAAAATTAGACGTAGAAAATGCAGGAAAGTTTTCTGGAAAAATTGCGGCGATGGCAAGGAATCCAGTTAAAGGTGATTCAGGAAAATATGATGTTGTTTTTGCGCCGTTAGCATTTGGAGTATTATTATCTAATATTGGAGGTTCTGCTTCTATGTTTGATGTTGAAGCTGGGGTCTCATTCTTCGGAGATTCGGTAGGAAAACAGGTTGCTTCGCCAAAAATAACTATTTATGATGACGGAACTTTACCTGGAGGTCTATCCTCTAGTGAATGTGATGCTGAAGGCGTCCCTACACAAAGAACGCCGATAATACAAAACGGAATTTTCAAGAATTATTTGTATAATACTTCGATGGCAGCGAAGTATAAAACGAAAACTACTGGCAATGCTGGGCTTATTTCTCCTACAGCATGGAATACAATATTAGAAGGTGGAAAATCAACACCAGAACAATTGATAAAACAAATACAAAATGGACTTTACATAACAAATGTATGGTATATGAGATTTCAAAATTATGTTACTGGAGATTTTTCAGTAATACCGCGGGATGGAATTTTTTATATTAAAAACGGAAAAATAAAGCACCCTGTTAAAAATATCAGAGTAAAAGAAAATATGATCAATCTTCTAAAAAACGTAAAAGACCTTGGCAACGATTCCAGACAAATGTATGGCTGGGAAATTGACGGCTCTGTAATAACACCTCATCTATTAGTAAAAGATGTTACAATAACAAAGCCAACAAAATAATTAGTAAATTACTCTACACTCGCCTCTATAACAAGATGTTTGTAAAATTTGTTCTCCGCAAATAGGAGTTCCGTCTGAACATTCTATTTCTGCCTCATTCCAAACTTTAAGAAATTTTGTACTTATGGCGGTCTCGCAGAAATTATCAGTCTTGCATTGTTTTTCAGTAAATGTACACTGCAAATTTCCGCAAATAGGTTTTACTACAGCGCAGTCTGTATCAGCAAGACAGCTTTTTATTTCTCCAAGAGATATGGTTCCAGTTTCTATGCAGTCATTATCTAAATCGAATTTACAATTGGCTGGACAAGTACCGTCATCATCTTTGCACTCTAAAAGTTCTTTTTCGGGTAGCTGCGATATTATAATTAAAATTGCTACAACTATAACCGTAGCTATAATTCCAAAAATTACTTTTCTGCTCATACCTTGCCTCTTACACATTTAGAACATATGTCTTTATATTTTATTAGGTGTTTAGAACATACTTGTGCGCCGCAACTCGAACAAGTTGATATGCTTTCCATTCCGCAATACGTGCAAAGACCTTTTAATTTCATTGCTTTTTCCACCTTACGCCAGATGGTGTATCCTCCAATACAATTCCTTTCTTCTTTAATTCATCTCTTATGTTATCTGCTGATTTGAAATCCTTAACACTTCTGGCTTTTTCTCTTTCTGCAATTAATTTCCTTATTTCGGAATCTAAATTAATTACCTTGAGATTAAATTTTAATCCAAAAATATGTGCAAGTTCCAGGAAAACCTTAAGTCCGGAATTTACATTTATTTTATTCAGATTTTTATTCATTAATGATACTAATTTATGAAGTTCGGCCCACGCAATAGGCGTATTGAAATTATCATCCATAGCATTTATGAAATTCTGTTTGATTTTCCTGACTTCGGACTCAAATTTAGCATTCTTTTTTCCTTTAGATTCTTTTGCTCTTAGTACGAAATCTTGCAGTCTGTCAGCAACCATTTTAGATTCTTGCAATGCTTTATCATTATAATCGAGAGGGCTTTGATAGTGGGCTTGCGAAAAAAAGGCTCGCACCGCATTCAAATCATATTTGCTTAATATTTCTGGAATTATTGTAAAATTTCCTAAGGATTTTGACATTTTTTGTCCGTCAACAGTTATCAATCCTGCGTGAAGCCAATAATTAACGAATTTCTTTTTCGTTGCACCTTCGGACTGTGCAATTTCATTTTCGTGGTGCGGGAAAATCAAATCTTTTGCTCCACCGTGAATATCAAAATTTTCTCCTAATTGTTTCATTGACATCGCTGAGCATTCTATGTGCCAGCCAGGTCTGCCTCTTCCCCAAGGACTATTCCAAAATTCATCTCCATTATCCAATTTCCAAAGTGCGAAATCCTGCGCTTTTTCTTTTTCATATTTATCGGTTTTTATTCTTGTTCCAGTTT
>Ga0209541_10003363_pt1 | contig 29438 bp, 25 predicted proteins | sample RifCSPlowO2_01_FD_184027 | JGI IMG/M metagenome (GOLD analysis project Ga0209541, IMG submission 184027) | Groundwater microbial communities from Rifle, Colorado - Rifle CSP2_plank lowO2_0.1 (SPAdes) (version 2) | ecosystem: Environmental > Aquatic > Deep subsurface > Groundwater | place... | reverse complement strand
ATTTTTTACAAAACTACATACTGATATTTTATATGGTCATATGTTTGTTGGTAACAATACAGCTTGTTCATCTATTTACTGGGGCAAAGTTATACTCCTCTCGCGCGGAAGAGGAGATGGCGATATTTATTAATCAAGAGATGCCAGACAAGACAGTCGGCATTGTTAATATTCCGCAGATCGGCGCCCTCATTGAATCTTCGCGAAAATTCCAAATGTGGAAGATGGTTGGAGTGCCGCAGCTTGGAGAAGACATTTTATTATACCGTCCGCGTCTAGATATACTTATTGTGGCGAATGGAGCTGTTGGGCGGACATTTCAAAATTATCCTCAAAATCCCTACTATTTACTAAAAACTATCGGCCGTTATGATATCTATGCGGTGACTAAAGAATAAACTAAAGGGTTATCTATTATATCTATTCTTGTATTTTTTACTGTTCATACTTATTATGGTCGTTATATCTTTATGAAAAAACAAAACATTTTAATTACCGGAGGAGCGGGTTTTATTGGAATTAACGCCGCGGACTATTTTTTGCAGAAAGGATATGGCGTTGTTTTGTTTGATAATTTGTCACGCAAGGGATCCGAGGAAAATCTTAAATGGCTTAAAAAAAAACGGAGCGGCAAGTTTTCTTTTGTAAATGGTGATGTAACAAAAGACACAAAAAAACTAAGCGCTCTTGTTGCAAGGGTGGATACTGTTTTTCATTTAGCTGCACAAGTTGCTGTCACCACATCTGTGTTGGAACCACATCATGATTTTTATACTAATACATATGGCACGCTTCAAGTTTTGGAGGCGATACGAAAGTCTCCGAATAGACCAATGATAATCTATTCTTCTACTAATAAGGTGTATGGCAATATCGAAGGTGCGCGCACAGTTCTTACAAGTAGTGGGTATCGTTACCATGATTTTCCCATTGGTGTTTCAGAGGCGCACATTTTGGATTTTCATTCGCCCTATGGTTGTAGCAAAGGGGCCGCAGATCAATATGTGCGCGATTATGCAAGAATCTATGGTTTAAAAACAGTTGTTTTTCGTCAATCGTGTATCTATGGACCAAATCAATTTGGGATGGAGGATCAGGGTTGGGTGGCATGGTTTACAATTTCAGCCATTTTGGGACGCCCAATTACAATTTATGGAGACGGGCATCAAGTGCGTGATGTTTTGTATGTTGAGGATCTTTGCCGTCTTTACGAGGCGGCAATCAAATATCGGGATCGCATAAGTGGCAAAATTTACAATGTTGGTGGCGGCCCAGACAACGTGCTTTCAGTGCGCGCCACAATTGCGGCATTGCAAGATATTCTCGGTAAAAAAATTACATACTCATTTGCTGATTGGCGGCCTGGGGATCAAAAAGTCTTTATATCTGATATTAGTAAAATTAAAAAGGATATAGGTTGGGAACCAAAAATTTCTATTGCAAACGGTCTTAAAGAACTTATTGGCTGGGCCGCATCAAGAGAAAAACTTTTCAAACGCCTTCTTTCATAAGAATGTTGATGAAACCCAAAAAAATTCTTGTTATAGCGCCATACGGCTTCAATGACCGCATGAGCAGTTTTATTGAGTTCGTAAGCGCTCGCGTGCTTGCGAAAAATGGATGGAAAGTTTTTGCACTTGCGAAATCGGATAATAATATTTGTGGAGTAGAGCATGTGCACGGCATTAATATATATAGATACAATTCATTGCTTCGAGGACTTTTTTTTGGAGTCCGTATTATTTTTATGAAACGCCCTTCGATTGTTCATTTTCATAATCTGCGAAATAACAGAGTTGGTATTTTAATTTCTATGCTTTCTAAATTATTAAGAATTCCTCTTGTGTTCACCGAATACGGATTATTGCACGATCATTATTTGACTGATGATCGGGACGATCCGTTAAATCAACCAATGCATCCAGAGCGAGTAATAATGAGCATCAGACAAGTGTTTTTATCGCTTAGGAAGGGCATGAAAATACGCGATGCCTTTTCAAGTTATGTGTTTCATTGGCCGCTTGCGCACGCAGATGCGGCAATATTTATCTCTAAGCATAATTTACGCATTGCAGAATTGTTGGGAGTTAAACATTTTTTATACTTGCCGCATATTATGGATGATTACCGTTGGGGTGTTACCGGGGTTGATCTTAATGAGGATACGCGGCGTCAACATGAACAAATTTTAGAAACACTTCAAAAAATAAAAAGCGAAAAAAATGTTTTATTTATTGGTCAAATGAAATTGCGCAAAGGGTGGGATATTTTGCTTAGAGCAATTCCTCATATTCCAGAATCAATAGTAAAAAATATTATTGTAGTAAGCGCATCGGGCAATGCTTCATCGCGCGAATTCACACTTCTTGCGGACTCTTTGGGTGTTGGACACCGTATTGTATTTCTTGGGCAAGTATTGGATAGCAAAATTTTGCAAGATATTTATACAACAAGCGAGGCCGTATTGGTGCCATCGCGCTACGAAGGATTTGGTTTGGTGCCAACGGAGGCATTTGCCATAAAAAAACCAGTGATTGCGACACAAGTAGAGGCGCTCTCCGATTTTTTAACTGATGGCTATAATGCGCTTTTGGTTGATAAAGAAGATCATCAAAAATTAGCAGAAGCGATTGTGCGCGTGATGACCGATTCAAATATTGCCTTGCGTTTGGTTAAAGGTGGTGAAGCAACGCTTCAGAAAATGAAATCCAAAGAAGGGCATCAAAAATGGCTCTATTATTATGAGACATTTTTGAAGATCTAATTTTTTTGAAGTGCCAAGAGAATAGTACGATACGGCCCTTGATTGAATATTTTTCCGAATTCAAGAACAATGCCGAGATATACACACGCCAAAATGCCCAATAGCACAACAAATGCTATATTGTCGGATATCGCGAAGAAATTTACAGCCACAATTCCTAGTCCAAGTACGGTCAAAGAAGCAATGAGTGGGACAAATATAATTTTGAAGATATCTTGAAATCCAAACAGGACTATCTTTTTTAAATAATACAAATATACGAGAGCCATTATACTTTCTGTGATTAGTACCGCAAGCGCCGCGCCATTTACTCCATAGAGGCGAGTGAAGAGCAGAAGAAGTAGCAATGAGATGGAAGTTGCAAAAATTTGAATTTTTAATTGAATTTGCGGATATCCAAGCGCGTTAAGAATATTTGGGATTAATGCGCCAAATGTATTTGCAAGCGCCGCAAATGCGAGAATTTTAAAAAGCATATCCATGGCAATCCAGTTTTCTCCCAAAAGTATTAGAATTAGTTCGCGGCTTCCGACTAGTATCAAAAACGCGAAAGGGATTGTAACGAAAAGCAAAATATCGAGCGATTTAAAAAACCCATCTTTTGCTTTATCGCAAGAGTCCTGTATTTTTGAGTATGCTGAAAATCCAACCTTGTTGATGATGCTTAAAAAACTGCCCGAAGGCGTATATGCAAGACCTTTTGCGCGGGAATATAATCCTAGAGGCGCCGGCCCTACCGCGCGCCCCAAGATGATGCTTTCAAGATATCCATACAATTCACCCAAGATACCCTGTCCAATAATCCATTTTCCGTACGGCAGAAGGTCTTTAAGCGGTTTCCAATTAAACGACAAGCGGGGACGAAACTGATTAAGCACATAAGTCATAATCGAGCTTGAGAGAAAAAATATCATATTTCCCAAAAATAAAGCCCAAAAAGAACTGTACCACCATGCAAGCAAAATAGAGGATATTGAATAGCTTGTGCGACTTACCGCATCACGCATAAAAACTTTTTTTAAATCAATATTTTTAAAAAATAACAGTTGCGCAACATTTTCTACATATTGGGCTAGAATCAAAAGCCCACCAAGGCGGATTGCATCAATGGCCTTTTCTGCGTGCAAAAATTTTGCAATTGGAGCGGCAAATAAAAATATAACGAACGTAATTATAAGCGCGCGTACAAGGTTGAGTGTCCAGATTGCGTTTAGATATGGCGTGACATCTCCGCTTTTTTGTAGAACGGTTGTTTCAAAATTTGGAGATGTAATAAGATTAAGAAAAGTAGGCACAAGGGCGATAATAGCAAATAATCCGAAATCTTCCGGAATGAGAAGTCGTGCGAGTATAAAAAAGGTTCCTAGTCCTAAAATTTTTTGAAAAATAGTATTGAGAAACATCCACTGGCCGCCCTCGATAGATTTTTTGAGAATTCCACTTTGTTCCATATGTTATTTATTTATATTACGTATAACGCGCCGCTTTGCCAATAGGTTTGATAATAAAAACCAAAGATTTATGGTCTTTGGTTAATACGCAACTTTAATTTATTAAACTCATCATGCAACTTAAATGCCTCAAATTTATCTTGCCAATAAGCGGAGTCGCTAAGCGCCTTTTCTAAAGAAACAAAACTTTGGGCCGCCGATTTGAAATCCCCTTTTTTCTCATCAAGAATAGCGGCATAAAAATGGGCAATCGCATGGCCGGGCGCGATTCTATCTGTGATATCTTCTAGATACCGACGACGCAATTTAATTTTCAATGGATGCTCAAGATTCTTAAGCCGCTCAAAATTAATCTTATAATTCATATAAAACCAGATACTGGGAAGCAGATGTTTTGGCGGAACTTCGTCCATCTGAAGTTTTGAAAACTCGTCGGCAAAATTTGCTGCAACTACGCGCTGGCGCTTTTCTATCTGATTTTGTTTTCCGTAAGAACCAACATTATATTTAACTTCTCCGGCATCATGAATCTGATCTTCTAGGAGTCCTTCTTCCAGCATAGATTTGTAAATTGATGTTGATGGCAATGTTTGCAAAATGGTAATAGTATACCAGTCCAAATCAAGTTCTAGCGCAAGATTAAGAGTATCCATCATCATTCTTAATGTTTCGTGCGGAAAACCAAGCATAAGAAATCCTTTAGTGAAAATGTTGGGATAATTTTCGAAGCGGAGCGCCGCTTCGCGAAATTTTTCAACAGTGCCCGGCTTTCTCATTTCTCGAAGCATATTCGGGTTTCCAGATTCTATTCCGAAATGAAGACCAATGCATCCTGATTCAGCGGAAGCTGTAATAATTTCATTTGTGGCGGCGGATGCTATAACGCCGTTTGAAGCATCCCAAGTAATTTTCAAGTTGTGCCGTACAATTTCATTAAAAAGCGCAATCGCGCGCCTTTCATTATAGAAAAGGTCATCATCAAGCCACATTATATGACGAATTCCAAACTTGTTATAAAGAAGCGATACATCATCAACCACCGTCTCAACGCTTCTGGAACGAACACCTTGGCCGTTAAACGAGCATACCGAACAAAAAGTGCATTGAGCTCGACATCCGCGGTTAGTTAAAACAGTTCCCACCTTGGTTCCCGTTGGAAGAAAAGACACAAAAGAACCTATTGAGCCAACCAAGGAATAATTTCCTGCACTAATCAAGTCATAGGATGGAATAACATTTAAATCTTCGCCGGTTGGAGCGTGTATCTCCCTAATCTCGTAAAAAGAATTGCCTATCAACATTGCCGTTTGAGTAATGTTTTCTGGATGAACATTGCTCTCGCCATTGATAAACTGCAGAAATTTTACAAAACTTACTTCCGATTCATGAGTACATGCTACATCCACCATCCATATATCCCGCAAAATTCTCTCGACATCATTCGTAACATGAACGCCTCCGATAATAACCGGCACATGTTTATATTTTTTTACTTCTACAACAACTTCTTTGAATGTGTCATGTGTCATCGTAAACATGCAGGATACACCGACAAGGTCTGGATCAAAACCATCAAGAGCTTGGCGCAAATACGATTTCCAAATATTCTGGTATTGAAAATCCGAATTATTGTCTTGATTGGCATTGGCGGCCGCCAGAATCAAAAAATTCAAATCAATAATATTAACTTCAAAACCATTCTTCCTAAGGTGTTCGGCAATAACCAATAGACCGTTTGGCTGAAACGCCGGATAGCGTTTTCTTTTAGCGGCTTCAAGATCAAAAACATCGGCAGAGTTATCGGGCGGCTGAACAAGAAGAACGCGTTTTATTGGCCGCCGATGAAAACGATGCTGCGCTTCAGCAATTATTGCTTCACGAGCCATGGTATCATTTGTCAAGACAATTCTCCTGTCAATGAACTGATAACTGATAAAAAGATACCATAACTTCTATATTTCGCAACTATAGAGTCCTATTTTATTGCTTTTGACGATAAACGGTGCTTAAATAATTTTATGTTACAGAGTGAACATGCGAAGAAAAATATAGCTTTTGTGACTGGCGCCACTGGGTTTGTTGGCTCTCATTTGGTGAGAAGATTGTTGGAGGGCAAATTCGAAACTCATATTTTAACAAGGACAACATCTTCTCAATGGAGAATATCTGATCTTAAAGACAAAGTTTATAATCACCACGCTGATTTGTGTGACAAAAAATTGCTGTCCGATGTTATAAAAGATGTAAATCCTACGCACATTTTTCATCTTGCAGTTGCCGGCGTATATGGTGGAGCTCATTTGCCAGACAAAAATCTTTTTGAAATCAATACGTTTGGTACGCTAAATCTCATAGAGGCGGCGAATGCAATAGATTATCATGCTTTTATAAATACTGGCAGTTCTGCTGAATACGGCAAGAAATTAAATCCAATGGCCGAAGAGGATGTTTGTGAGCCGATAACGGCATATGGGATTGCTAAACTCGCATCTACTCTTTACGCGAGCTTTGTGGGCAAGACGCAATCACGACCAATAATAACATTGCGCCTTTTTTCTCCTTTCGGTCCGTACGATGACAGCAGCAGATTAATTACTTATACTATAAACCAAGCCATTCGTAATGATTGCATAAAATTGGGAAATCCAAATTCAGTGCGCGATTTTATTTATATTTCTGATATAATAGAGGCATATATTCAATCTTTGGCAAAGGCATCGTTATACAAAGGAGAAATATTTAATATTGGGAGTGGCAATGAGTATTCGGCAAAAACAGTTGTAGATGCAATAAAACAGCTTTTATCTTCAGAGTGCGCCACCGAATGGAATAATAGCGGCAATTTTAGATTGTGGGAGTCGGTAAGATGGCAAGCCGACATTGCTAAAGCACAAGCATTACTTGAATGGAAGCCGGCGACTACACTTGAGCATGGATTGGCGGAAACCATTCAATGGTTTAAAGAAAACTGGGCGTTGTATAAATAATATGAATAAATTTCTTACCAACAAAAAAATTTCGGTAGTAATCCCTTGTTTCAACGAGGCGGAGAATATTTATACTATGTATGAACGCCTCGTGAAAGTGTTTGAAAAGATTACTCCAAACAAAGAATTTATTTTTGTTGACAACAATAGCACTGATAATTCCGAGCGTATTTATGAAGACCTATGCAGCAGCGATAAGGATGTTTCCGCAATTATTATGTCCAGAAATTTTGGCACATCTGATAGTTCGTATACCGCTGGCACAGAATATGCGTCTGGAGATGCAATAGTTTGGATTGACGGCGACATTCAAGATCCACCGGAACTCATCTCGCAATTAACAGAAAAATGGCTTCAAGGATACAATGTTGTTTATGGCATTCGTAAAAAAAGAAATGCGGGATTTTTTTGGCGTTGGGCTGCAAACGCGTTTTATAAAATTCTCAATCGGTATTCTTATGTGGAAATGCCGCTTTATGCGGGAGATTTTTGTATTATTGATCGCAAGGTCGCTGACATTTTTAATAGTTTTCCGGAGCGCGATCGTTTTGTCAGAGGATTAAGGGCATGGGTTGGCTTTAAACATACCGGCATTGAATATACACGCTTAGAACGAAATGCGGGAAAGCCGTTTGCAAGCTTGGGAATTTATTTTCGTATTGCGAAAAAGGGGATTATTTCTTTTTCATATTCACCATTAACTCTTATTTCAAATATTGCTTTAGTTGCAATGTTTCTTTCGCTGTTCGCACTATTTATATATCCGATTCTCGCAATATTTTATCCAGCGCCAAGGGGTTATTTGACAATTTTAATTCTCATGCTTTTTATTGCGAGTACTCAATTTTTTGTTTTAGCGATTTTGGGAGAATATGTTGCTCGAATTTTTGAAGAAGTCAAAGGAAGGCCTAAATATATTATTGGTAAAATATTAAACAACCATCGAGTATGAAATTATCTGATTACATTATCCAATATCTTGCAGATCAAAAAATAAAACACGTTTTTCTTATAACGGGCGGCGCTGTTGCCCACATTGTCGATTCATTTCATAAAATAAAAAATATACAATATATTTGCACCCAACACGAGCAAGTCGCGGCAATGGCGGCTGAATCATATTCTCGGCTAACAAAAAATCTTGGAGTTGCGATGGCCACAAGCGGTCCAGGTGCTACCAATTTAATTACCGGTATTTGTTGCGCTTGGTTTGATTCAATTCCAACGCTTTACATAACAGGCCAAGTAAATACAGACGAACAAAAGGGGAAGCGGAAAGTGAGACAGATTGGATTTCAGGAAACAGAAATTGTAGACATTGTGCGTTCAATTACTAAATTTGCTCAAATGGTTACGAATCCGCAAGATATAAAATATTATCTTGATGAAGCGGTGTATTATGCAAAAGAGGGGCGGCCAGGTCCGGTGCTTATTGATATTCCCATGGATGTTCAAATAGCAGAGATTGATCCGACTAAGTTAAAAAGTTTTGTTGCACCCAATAAGATGAATAACAAGACGAACGGCACCTCAAACGATATTAAGACAAAAATAAATTCCACGCTTGCGCTGATGATGAAAGCAAAGAAGCCGGTTATTATTGTTGGAGGAGGAATTAAACTGGCAGATGCAAAAAAGGAAATGAAGGAATTTTTACGTTATGCCAAGTTTCCGGTGGTTACTTCGTGGAGCGGCTTTGATTTGTTGCCGCACGATTATCCTTATTTAGTAGGCCAGTATGGAGTGTACGGAAATCGCGGCGCAAATTTTGCCGTTCAGAACGCGGATTTATTGATAAGTATAGGATCTCGGCTCGATACTAGACAAACTGGTGGTAAACCAGAAACCTTTGCCACAAAAGCAAAAAAAATTATTGTTGACATCGATTGGGCAGAGCTTAACAAGAAAAGGGGTCTCGTAGCGGATGTAGCTTTTTGCATGAACGCCAAAACCTTTCTCATTGAAATGAATAAATCGCTCATTCATTTTAAATCATCTAATATTGCTTTTTGGATATCACGCACAAAAGAATGGAAAAATAAATATCCAACATGTTTGCCAGAATATTATAAACAACGCGGCAGTGTAAATGCTTATGTTTTTGCTAAAACATTATCGGAGGAAATACCGAACAATGCAGTTATTATCCCAGATGATGGCGGCAATCTTACATGGATTATGCAGACATTTGAAATGAAGGATGGCCAAAGTTTGTTTTCCGCGTTCGGCAATTCTCCTATGGGTTATGCGTTTCCGGCTGGCATTGGGGCTTGTTTTGCGGTCAATGGCGCGCGGCCAGTGATAAGCATAACAGGAGATGGCAGTTTTCAAATAAATATTCAAGATTTACAAACGATTATTCATTATAAAATACCGCTTAAAATTTTTATTTTAAATAATCATTCATACGGCATTATCAAGCAATTTCAAGATATGTATTTCGAAGGGCGGCACGAGGCATCGTCCCCGCAAAAAGGATACAGCGCGCCCGATTTTATAAAAATAGGGGAGGCCTATGGCATTAAAACGGTGAGTATAAAAAACCATCAAGAGCTTCGAAGAAAAATTAAAGAAGTGCTTCGTTCGCGCGAGGCAATCTTGTGCGATGTAACATTGGATGACAATCAGAAACTAATTCCTAAATTGGAATTTGGCAAATCAATAGAGGATCTTTCTCCGTATTTAAGCCGCGAAGAATTTAAATCAAACATGCTTGATTAATTATTTTTATGAATCATCGCTTTTCAAATGATGTAAAAAATTTAATCGGCAGCCCAATGTTTAAAATGTTAGCTCGTGTTCAGGAGCTAGAAAAGGCAGGAGAAAAAATCATTCATTTTGAAATTGGCGATCCAGATTTTAATACGCCGGCGGACATTGTACATGCGGCCATTCGTTCTATTGAGCGTGGCGAAACTCATTATGTAAATTCTCTCGGTACTTTGGAATTGCGGGAAGCAATCGCGATCTCTATTGAAAAAGAATTAGGATGGCGGCCAATGCTCGATCAAGTAATTGTGGCCCCAGCAATATCATTTATTTATTTTATTGTTAGAGCGTTGGTGAATCCGGGCGAATCCGTTATTGTTTCTGATCCGGGATATTCATCTTATTTTTCGGCGTTTGATTTTATCGGCGTTCAAGCAATAACAGTCCCTTTGTTTGAAACAAACGGATTTCGACTTCAGGCCGATGATTTGGAAAAAGTTATTACACCGGAGAGCCGTTTAATTGTTTTAAATTCTCCACAAAATCCAACTGGCGCTATGATAAAACCCGAAGAGCTGGCCGCTATATATGAAATTGCAAAAAAGCACAATTTATATATTCTAAGCGATGAAGTATATTCTAAGATGATCTACGAAATGCAACACAAATCTGTTTCGCAATACGACAATTGCAAAGAGCGAACAATTATTTTAAATGGATTTTCTAAAACATATGCCATGACTGGTTGGCGCTTGGGATATGCCATTGCCCCAGTTGATATTGTTCAAAAATTAGGATTGATGGTGCAAACAGTTATATCGAATGTTCCTCCATTTATTCAGAGCGCCGGTGCTTATGCTTTGAAACATGGCGATGCGCATATTAATTTGATGATGGAAGAATACAAAAAAAGACGCAAGCTCATGGTTGACGGTTTTAATAGCTTAAATGGCGTTTCGTGCGCGATGCCAGACGGCGCTTTTTATATTTTTCCTAATATCAAAAAAACAGAATTAAGCAGTGAGGCATTTGCCGCTTTGATGTTGGAAAAAGCCGGAGTCGCTATTTTGCCGGGCACTGATTTTGGATCTCATGGCGAAGGATACGTACGTGCCACATTTGCAGCGTCACGCGAAATTATTTTAGATGGGCTCAAGCGCATGTCGAAAGTCCTAAAAACAATACAATAATTATTTGTAAAATATATGGATAAACGAATTGTACAACTTATTCGCGAGCATTATTATAAAAAATTCTCAAAACGCCATTTTAAATTTGGCAAAATGCCAATTGCGGCTTCCGGAAAAGATTTCAATTGGCATGAAATGGTTGCGATGACAGAGGCGGTTTTGGACGGCTGGTGGACAGAGGGCCGCTTTGCCGATCAATTTGAAAAGGACTTTGCAAAATACATAGGCAGAAAATATTGCATTACCACAACTTCTGGATCTTCAGCAAACCTTCTTGCCATTGCCACGCTTACGTCATATCACTTAGGAAAAAGGCGCCTTGTGGCTGGGGATGAAATTATTACACTTGCCGCAGGATTTCCTACGACTGTAAATCCATTAATTTTATATCAGCTTGTTCCAGTGTTTGTTGATATAGATTTAGAAACATGCAATGTGAATATTAATCAACTTAAAAAAGCGATTTCTCATAAAACAAAGGCGGTGTTTTTGCCTCACCATTTTGGTAATCCGTTTAATGTTCGCGAGATAAAAAAAATATGCAAGAAAAATAATTTATGGCTTATTGAAGATTGCTGTGATGCGTTGGGAAGCAAGTATGACGGCAGGTTAGTGGGGAGTTTTGGTGATATTGCCACGTTTAGTTTTTATGCCGGCCACCATATGACCATGGGGGAAGGAGGCGCTGTTGTTTCTGGCGATCCTTTGTTGGCTTCTGTAGCGCGATCCATTAGAGATTGGGGAAGAGAGTATTGGTTTAAGACAGGAGAAGATACTAGGCGCGACAAAGGTCTCGGATCAGTTAAAAAAGGATTATTGCCGCAGGCATACGATCACAAATTTATTTTTTCTGAAATTGGCTACAATCTCAAAATTACCGATATTCAAGCGGCGCTTGGTCTTGCGCAATTAAAAAAAATTAATAAGTTTACTCTGATTCGAAAAAATAATTTCAAATTTTTAATTAAAAATCTTCAAAAATTTAATCAATTTTTTTTGTTTCTTAAACCAGAGCAGTTCAGTGATCCTGCTTGGTTTGGGTTTCTTATTACACTTAAGCCTGACTGCCCCTTTGCGCGAAATGATATTATTAATTATCTGCATCAGCGCAACATTGTCACACGGATGTTTTTGGCAGGGAATTTGATTAAACAGCCATATTTTCAAAATTATCGTATTAAATATAAAACTTCCGGCAACCTTCGAAATACCGAATATGTTTTATTAAATTCTTTTTGGGTAGGATTATATCAAGGAATAACAAATGATCAGCGAAAATACATCGTTCGTTCGTTAGAGTCATTTATTGATTATTTTGCCAATTGATGATTAAATAAAGTTTATGAAAACAGTGATTCTTTGCGGAGGTCGAGGAACACGCATGGGAGGCGAAAGCGAACTACGGCCAAAGCCAATGATCATGGTGGGCGAAAGGCCTATTTTGTGGCACATAATGAAGTTATATTCCCATTTTGGTTTTAATGATTTTATTTTATGTTTGGGGTACAAGGGGGAGGCTATTAAAGATTATTTTCTTAATTATAACGAATTAAATCACGATTTTACTTTGAAACTCGGCTCCAATAAAAAACTGGTTATATACAATGACAACAAAACGCCGAATTGGAATATTACCTTTGCTGACACGGGGCTTGATTGCGAAACTGGAAGCCGAATTGCGCGCATTAAGAAATATTTGAAAAATGACAAACTCTTTTTTCTTACTTATGGAGACGGCGTAGCCAATATCGATTTACACGGACTACTTGCTTATCACAAACAAAAAAATAAACTGGTAACAGTAACAGGCATTCGTCCTACCAGTCCGTTTGGATTGATTGAGGCAGAGGGCGGTCTGGTAAAAACATTTTCTGAAAAACCAAAATCGAAAGATTTAACCAGCGGCGGGTTTTTTGTATGTGATAAGAAAATTTTTGATTTTCTTTTACCCGACGGTTCTTGTGTTTTTGAGCAAGAACCTCTGCGCAGTGTTGCCGGCAAAGGACAGCTTGCCGTATACCATCATAATGATTTTTGGCATTGCATTGATACTATGAAAGATATTAAGGGCTTGGCGCATTTATACGATCATGGAGAGCGTCCATGGATGATTTGGGAAAGTTAATTTTCTACAATATTATGAATGATTTTATATATTGGAAACATAAAAACATTTTTATCACAGGAGCTACAGGATTTTTGGGTTCTTGGCTTGTAAAATATTTAGTAAATGCCGGAGCGAATGTGACCGTGCTTATTCGCGATGTGGTGCCGAATTCTAACCTTTTCCGTTCCGGATATATTAATAAAGTAAATATTGTACGGGGCGATTTATCTGATTATTCTATTTTGGAGCGCGTGTTGGGTGAATATGAGATTGATACGGTGCTTCATGCTGGCGCGCAAACTATTGTGGAGATTGCAAATCGAAATCCGCTATCTACTTTCGAATCCAATATAAAAGGAACGTGGAATTTACTTGAAGCGTGTAGACGCAGTCCTTTGGTAAAACGCATTGTTGTGGCAAGCTCGGATAAGGCATATGGCATACACAAAGAATTGCCTTATTCCGAACTGGCGCCACTGCAAGGAACGCATCCATACGATGTTTCTAAAAGTGCCACCGATCTTATCACGCAGTCATATCATAAAACATTCGGACTTCCCGTTGCGATTACGAGATGTGGTAATTTTTTTGGTGGAGGAGATTTAAATTTTAATCGTTTAGTGCCAGGAACTATTCGTGCGGCACTGCACAACAAACCACCCATTATTCGTTCTGACGGATCGTTTATTCGCGATTATTTTTATATTGAAGATGCCGCCGTTGCGTATTTAAATTTGGCGGAACAGCTGGATAATCCAAGCTTGCATGGTGAAGCGTTTAATTTTAGCAATGAAAGCCAGATTACTGTTTTGCAGATGGTGGAGAAAATTCTTGAGCTTATGCACAGCAACGTAAAACCTCAAGTTATTGCGACTGCGGCGCACGAAATTTCTCATCAATATCTTTCAACAGCAAAAGCAAAATCAATTCTTAAATGGAAGCCGAATCATGGCCTTGATGAAGCCATGAAAAAGACCATCGCATGGTACGAAGAATTTTTTAACAATTTTTCTTTAAAGAAAACTAAATGAATCATACTGTAGTTATTGCGACTGTTTCTTGGGCAAGAACCAGAGCTGAACAAAAAATTATTCTCGCCACCCTCAAAAAGCTTAGCTTGTTAAATATGCCAATCGTGCTTGCGGATGAAGCGCGTTCAGAATTTCCCATTGCTCCATTTGTAAAGAACATAGGCAATGTTTATATTGTACGCGGTTACGGCATGGATCAAAGAATAAAAAAATCTCTTTTAAAAGCGTCGTCTAACGGTAAATTTATATGTTTTTTAGAATCCGATAAACTAGAATTTGCTCACAAGCACATTTTCCGTTTTATTAATGCATTTTTAAAAAATCCAAAGGGCGTTTGGTTTCCCTCAAGAACATCAAAAAGTTTTCACAGATATTCGTCGTATCAGCAAAACATGGAACAATTTTTATGGGAAACATTTCGAGCTCTGGCTAAACAAAAGCGCCTTTTGGACATTTCTTATGGACCGAGAATTTTTCCCTCATACCTTGCCAAATATTTACTGCTTCTTAATAAGAATATTCGGTTTGGTTGGCAGGGATATTTATTGATAATTGCTTATCGTCTGCATTTATCGATTCACGCGGTCGCATTTGATGTTATTCCTCCGCAGGATATTCAGAAAAATCAGGAGCTCGTGTTGCATAGAATGCAACAAACAGCAGATCATCTTGAAGGAATGCGCATCGGATTATCAGTTACTTTGTAGAAAATGACTCGCATTAAAACATTTATTTTATTTCATTTTTTTGCGTTTTTTTTTGCAATGCTTGTAGGGGTTTTTTCTGTAAGCCCGCAGTTATTGGCAATACGCGCCATCGGTCCTGATTATAAAGGTATTCATTTATTTTCTTCTGATGATAATACATATTATGTGGCTCGCATGAGAGATATAGTTGATGGCCACGGCTGGATTAGCTCTCCTTTTATTTACGAATACAAAAACCAAACTCCATTATTGCCTCCTATCAGCGAATATTTATATATGTTGCCGGGAACAGTGTTTTTTTTGCCGCTTGTCACAACTCTTATTTTAGATAAATTTTTGTTTCCGGTTTTATTGTTTTTACTCGTTTATCTTTTAATTTTTGAACTTACATTGCGCCCAAAAACTCTTGATGGGAAAATTAACGCAATTGCCGGCGGGCTTTTTGTTACTCTTGGATATAATCTTATTGATTATTCCAATGTGTGGCGCGTGTTTACCGGCGCATTGCCGGGGTTTATTCTGTGGACTCGGCCAATAAATCCGATTATTGGAGCGATACTCATTTTTATTTTTTTATATAACATATTGCAAGTTGTTCAAAATCGTTCGCGGCATTTTGTGTGGCTTGCAGGATTTGTTTTCAGCTTGATGATTGGATATGTTTTTGCGTGGAGCTTGATGCTTGCGATTATCGGAGTAATGATTCTTATATTTTTGTTTCAGAAACAATTTCGTATTTCAATGTATTTAGGATACACGCTTGCGATAGGATTTTTGTTGAGCACGCCTTATTGGTATGCTCTATTTCTTAAAATGAATAGAGTGGATGGCCAAAACATTTCTCAAAAAAACGGGCTTATTTTTACTCATCAGCCGCTTCTTAATAAAGCGCTTCTCATGATGCTCGCCATTTTTTTGATTTGTTTGCTTTGGGAATATTGGCAAAAACACCGGCTTCGCGAATCAATTTCCCAATGGTGGTTGATTTGCCTTGCTTTTATTGTTGGAGGGCTTGTTGTTTTAAACCAACAAATTATAACAGGCAGAACTATTTGGCCTTATCATTTTGTTCAATATACTATTCCATTATCAATGGTGGCGATGTTTGCGCTTAGTTATAATTTTATAAAACAAAAAGCATCCATCATTTGGGGCGCTATAGTTGTGTTCGCTGTAGTATTTTCATTAGCATATGGTGTCGCGGTTGCTAAAAATTTTCAGTATTTTGTGCCACAGCTCAAAATAATGCAGAGATACGCCGGTGTTTTGCAGTGGCTTGATCGCAATGCTCAATTAGATTGTGTTGTCTTGGTAAGCGAGGGCGCAGACGAGAGATTAACAAGATTAATCCCCGGTTTTACATCATGCAATGTTTATACCGCTCACTGGATTTTTGCCGCGCAACCGGATGACGAGCGCGTTTTGCATAATTTTTTATCATTGTTGCGAATTAACGGAGTATCGGCAGATGCTGTTGAAGATTATTTAACGGCGCACGATGATATTGTGCGCGAGTATTTTTATCGCGATTGGAATGATTTGCTGGTGCGCATAGACGATCGGTGGCAGAAAGATCTCATCAAAGACCTTACCGGTTTGTATCGGGATTTTGCAACAAAAAATTTCATCCAAGAATTAAAAAAATATAGAATTGATTATTTTGCATTTGACAATATGCCAGATTCTGAAACATTACGCTCGCTCGGTTCACCGAAACAAATCGGCGAATTTAACGGCATTTATCTTTATCAGTTATGAAAAAACATTTATACATTATTATTGTTCTTAGCGTTGTACTTACGATACTATTTCAATTAAATCTTACCAAGGCGATTATTTTTGACAATTATCTAAATACCGATGATATTGTTTCCGGGCGAGGCGATCGCTCGTATTATTTGATGCTTGTCAATGAAAGCGGAAAAGGAAATTGGGAGCTTGGAAGCCCCTTTTTCAAAGAGTGGGCACATTCTTTGTATTTATATCCCGCGCTCAATATCAATGCCGCCGGTTTTTTAATGTGGGTATTTGATGCAAACATTAAGACCGTTTTTATTTTGATGGATTATTTTGCGGTTTTTCTTTTGTTTGCTTTCTCGTTTGTTCTTTTTCTTGTTATATTTCAAGGCGATAAGTTTGGGTATTTTGTTGCGATAGGATATATGTTTTTACCACGCTTGCTCTCTTGGGATAGAACCATAAGTCCACAAATTAATTTTATCTTTTTACTTCTTTTTTTAATTGCGTATTTTGCCGCATCATACGAGAGATTTTTGTGGCGACGCGAAATGGCGCTAGGTATTACAGCAGGACTTTTGTTTTATACATACACGTACCACTGGACGTTTGCAATACCACTTTTGGTTTTATCAGATATATGGTTTTTTATTCGACAAAGACACATTTATTTTCAGTATTTATATAAATATATTGTGATTTTATTTATGTCGCCATTGTTTTTAATTCATATGTGGCGATTATATCATCTGCCGTATTATGAGGAGTCTGCGAGAAGAATAGGCGCTTTATATAGCAGAATGCCAGCTGGTTTTTATACGCAGGCGGGCATTATTATTTTGTTTATTTTGTTTTTTGTTCTGAAAAAACATGTTTTTTCGCAAAAAAGCACTACTACTACTACTACTACTACTAATTTTAATAGTTTTGAGAAAATTTTGGTTGGATTGATTGCGTCTTTAGTAGTACTCAATCAGCAACTTATTACAGGGATGCAATTGGAATTTAATTCTCATTATTTGCCTGTTATTTTAATTTTTATTATCGCACTTTTGGGAGGCATCATTTTTGTTTTGATGAACACGATGTCAAGATTTCGAAATATCTTTTTCGGCGGAGTTGTTGTGGTTTTATTGTTTTTGATCGGGCAGGCAGTATATGTGCGAGCAAATGCCAACCCCTTTTTAGAGCAAGGGAATTATTTGAGCCAAGAGACAATGGATGCGTTTTCATGGTTTCGTAAGAATGGTATTCGCAATCAAGTAATTTATGCGCCGAGAGAATTGGGGGATAAAATTATTTTGCTTACAAACAATTATCTTTATTTCCACGAAGCACAAGAACTTCATGTTATTCCAACAGCAGAACTTATTGATCGCTTTACTTATTTTGATTTTACGAACGAAGATATTACAAATAATTTGCCTAGCTATCAGCTTGCGGTTTTTGGCCAAACATTTAACGCGGCACGCGAAAAAAATAATGTTTTGGGTAAAATAAAAGCTGTGTTATCTGGAAAAAAATTTGTGCCAGAAACGCTCGATTCTTATTTAGCATACGATTATGGGACTATGTACGATAAACGAATTAATCCGGATATCAACGATTTTATTAATACAATTGATAGATATAATGTTTCCTACATGCTGTACTCTATAAAAGATAAAAATAGCATTTATCGAAAAATTCCAGGTAAAATAGTGTTCGAAAATAACGAATATTTAATTAAGGAGCGCTGATTTTTCCATCCGCATTATTTTTTTAAAATACTAATGAGTTTAGAAAATACACATTGTCCTGTTTGTCGAAAAAACAGATTTGAGGAGTATTTATGCAAAAACAGCATTATGCTTTTTCGGTGCAAAGAGTGCGGTTTTATTTGCGCGGATACTTCAAGCGTAAATCTTAATGAGTGTTATAACAGAGAGTATTTGCACAGTACCTCTGGTGTCGGCAGTTATGTCAATTATGAATTTGACAAAATGCCAATGGAATCAACATATCGCAATGTTTTAAGCGCTATAATGAAAGTGCGACCCGGCAGGCGCTTGTTGGACGCTGGCGCGGCAAATGGATATTTTGTCGAAATTGCAAATGCGTGTGATTATGCGGCAGAAGGTTTTGATATCAACATATCAGCGTCAGAAGAGGCATCGCGACGAGGACGAAAAGTAACGCAAGGAGATTTATTTACCAGTGATTATATTGATAGTTCTTTTGATGTTATTACGGCGTTTGATTTTTTTGAACACATTCCTCAAGAAAGCATTGAACGGCATATCAAGAAAATGAACACACTATTGGTGCCAAACGGCATTTTGGCGATTATTACGGTAAATACCGCAAGTGTATTGGCTCGTGTTATTGGCAAGCATTGGCATACATTACTGCCGCCGGAGCACATAAGTTACTTTAGCAAAGACAATATTAAGTTTTTTCTCGAGCGGAACGGCTACGATGTTTTACAGGCGAGCACAATAAATAAAAGTTTTTCTTTACAGTATATTTTTAATATTCTTTATAAGTGGCAGAAACTTTCATTGTGGAGACGCATCACTTTGTTTTTGGAACGACATCCGCGTCTTGGCAGATTCGCATTTAAACTATATATTTGGGACAACATGTTAGTTATTGCAAGGAAGCGCTAAAATTCTCTATAATTACAAAAACGTGGAATTATATAAAAAATTATATTGCATTGATTGTCATGGAAAGCTCCAAAAGACAACATCTTCTCTCCGATGCGTTCATTGCAAGAGAGAATATGAGTTTGTTGTGAATGCAATTTCTTTTGTTAAGACAACAAATTCTTCGCACAACGAAACTCATCCGGATTCCTTGATTTATAGTGTAAAAAATTATTTAAGAAAATATCCATGGGTTTTTTTATTAATATATCGATTTATTTATCCTCGCTTTGGAAAAACCGCAAAAAAATTTGTTCAAGAATTGCCTAAAGACGCAATGATTATTAATTTGGGTTCCGGTGTTATCAATATTGATTCGCGCGTTATTGATGTTGATTGCGAGTCGTATCCCAATGTATTAATTCTTGCCGATGCGCATCGTTTGCCATTTAAAAATGAATCAATAGATGCTGTTCTTTGCGAGGCACTTATTGAACATGTAGCTGATCCTAGGTTGGTAATTTCAGAAATTAACAGAATATTAAAGCCGGGAGGATGGATATATCTTTCAGCTCCGTTTATTTTTGGTTACCACTCTTCTCCAGATGATTACTATCGCTGGACAACCTCTGGTCTTAAAGAGCTTCTTGGCGATTTCCATGAAAGCGAAGTTGGCATTGTTGATGGCCCAACGGCCGCGCTGATTACTGTTTTGCGAGAATGGCTTTCAATTATTTTTTCGTTTGGAAATGGTGTTGTGTACCAATTTTTGAATTTAATTTTCATGATAGTACTTGCTCCGATTAACTGGCTTGATTTTATTTTATCCCGCTATCGCCATTCTTCTAATATCGCAAGCGGACTTTATTTTATTGGAAGAAAAAAATGATATGAGTACTAGATTTTGCTTTTGTGTCGTTTTGATTGTAATATTTCTTGTTTATTTTACATTTGCATTTCTGCCAATAGAGACCTTATTGAAATATTTTATTCTTGACGACGCATTCTATTATTTTAAAACTGCTTCCAACATTGCTAGTGGACTGGGGCCAACATTTGACGGGGAGAATTTAACGAACGGTTATCATCCGTTGTGGATGGCGATTAATGTCGTAGTATATTATTTAATTCCTGACGATAAGATTTTGCCTATCTCATTGATTATGTTTTTTTCTGTTTTATTATTTTTTGCAACCACTGTTGTTGTGTGGAAAATAATATCTCGTTTTACTCAAAGCAAAGCGATACAGCATGTTTTCACGCTTGCTTTTGCGCTAAATCCATGGAATATAAGCATGAATCTGGGCGGACTTGAGACGTCATTGGCGCTTTTTTTTGTGGCTTGCTCGATCCTGATTCTTTTGAAGATTTTTGATGACGAAGAAAATGCGCTCAATTTTTTACATCTCGGCATTGTAAGCGGTCTTATGATATTATCTCGGCTTGATTACGCACTGTTTCCGTTCGTTATAGGAATTTATTTTTTGTTTAAGAAGCGACATTTTTTTTGGAAACGAGTGATATTTTTTACACTACCAGTGGTTGTGTTGGCTGGGCCGTGGTTTTTGTACAATTATATTTATTTTGGATCGCCAATTCCGGCAAGCGGCCTTTCATACACACTTATTAATCATCGTCTATTTTTTTACAAAGACAGGAGTGTCATTACAATTATTTTGTGGTCTTTACATAATATTATAGGCACTATTGTATCAACACTAAATTATATTGGCATTCCTATATATTATTCAGCAAAAGATTTTACAAAATCACTATTTTGGATTATTGGTGTTGCAATTGCTGTGCTTGCGCTTTTAATGTATTTTTATAAAACAAAACGCGAACAATTTTTAGCGTTTATTCAAGGACTTCTTGCGTCTCGTCAATTTTTGGCTCTTTTCTTGTTTTTTATTCCATATATTCTTTTTGTAATTATTCACGGCGGCATACGCTGGTCTGGGAGATCGTGGTATTTCGCTACTTTTTCTATGAATGTCGTGTTATTTATTGCGCTTATTGTAAGCAAAAAACCGCTCTTCGATTTTCGTAAAATTATTATTGGTGTTTTTGCGATATATAGCGTTGCAACATATTCATATTATTTTATATTGATGTATCCTCAACATGAAAATCAAGTGGAGGTGTATAGGGCCGCGCTTTGGGTGCGTGACAACACGCCGCAAGACGCGCGTATTGCATCGTTTAATAGCGGCATCCACGGATATTTTACTGACCGTTTTATTATGAATTCTGATGGGTTAATTAATAACGCGGCGTTTGAAGCAATGCGCCAAAACCGCTTGTGGAATTTGTTTAAAGAGAATAATATAAAATATATTCTTGATTATGAGATCGTGCTTACATATCGTTATAAATCGTTTTTTGGCATTGTCGATCCATTGGAGAAAGTAAAAAAAATTGATTTGCCATCTAGCATTTATGGTAGGCGCGGATATGGAGGCACTCATGTAAATTTTTATGAAATAGTAAAATATTAAATTAAATGACAACTAAAACGAAGCAGACAATATTTGTTACCGGTGGATGCGGATTTGTGGGGCGGCATTTGGTTAAAAATCTTCTGGCGGACAGCAATGAAGTTTGGGTACTTGATAATTTGTTTACCGGCAAACATCCCGATGCGTGGCTTAGTGGTTTTTTAAAAAAAGAGGAAAAAAATTTTATTGTCTATCAAAAAGAAAATCAAAAGCTGGTTTTTATCAATCAAGATGCCATTGATTTTTTTAGGTCTTGCATTGCCGACGGTGGCACATGCGCGCTGCCGTATTTTGACGAAGTATATCATTTAGCTGCCATTGTCGGAGGGCGTGCGGTGCTTATTGAGCAAGATCCGATGCTGGTGGCTACAAACCATGTGATTGATTCCCTATTTTTTTTGTGGGCGAGCCGCACCAAAGAGCGCATCGGGAAAATTTTGTATGTCAGCAGTTCTGTCAGTTATCCAAAATCCTTGCAAGATCGTACGCGCCATGTGGCGATGAAAGAAGAGTATCTGCAATTCAATAACGCAGAAACCGTCGGATTGACGGAGTCGATTTACGGGTGGATCAAGCTCGCGGGAGAGTATTTAGGAACGGTTGCGGTGCAAAAATATGGGCTTTCAGTGGTTTCCGTCCGCCCATTTTCCGGTTACGGCGAAGAACAGGACTTGGATTATCCTATTCCATCAATTGCATTACGCGCAGCCAAAAAAGAAGATCCTTTGACGGTGTGGGGCTCTGGAGATCAAGGGCGGGATTTTATTTATATTGATGATTTTGTTTCCGCGCTTCGAATTGCAATTCAAAAAATTAGCGATGGCTCTGCGGTAAATATTGGAGCAGGACGTCTTACTACATTTCGCGAGGTCGCAGAGATTATGGCAGAACTAGAAGAATACCATCCTAAAATTGTAGGACTTACTGACAAAGTAGAAGGATCGTTTGCCATCTATAGCGATCCAACATATCTGATGATCCTCGGCTGGAAACCAACGCACACGCTTCACGATGGATTCAAAAAAGTTCTCAACCAAGTCAAATCAAAACTAATATAAAAGTTTACTTACCGAATTTGATACGGAAGATGTTTTTGAAAAAACGCGCTGTTTCTTTGATGATGCTTAATTTGCTTTTGCCTTCCCTTCGCTCAACATAGGCAATCGGAATTTCTGTTATACGGAAATTATTTTTTTGAGCCAGATATACGATTTCTGTAATCATAATGTTGCCGTCCGGATGTAGTTTGTTTTTGATTGTTTCCCAAATTGCGCGTTTAAATATACGATAATTATTGCTGGTATCTTTTACTGTTACTCCTAATAGTGTTTTAATCACTATTTGTCCAACAATGCTCGCCATTTTGTTTATTAAGGGCTTTCCTTTGAAGCTGGCTCCTTTGACATAGCGCGAGCCGATCACAAAATCTGCCTTGTTGTAGTCCAAAATATCAAGCATTTCCGGGAGATGCTTTGGATCATGCGCAAGATCAGTATCCATGGATCCCAAATAGATACCGTGAGCGCTGTTATAGCCACGCACGAGGGCGCTGGCAAGCCCGCGCTCGTTGTCGCGGGGAATTAACACGACTTCTGGGATTTCTTGTTGTAGTTTTTGAATGATTGCGCGCGTCCGATCTTTTGAACCGTCATCTACGATTATGAGCTCATGCGAAATTTCATTTTTCTGCAAAACTTCATGCGTGGTGCGCAGAAGTTTTTCAATACTGCCTTCTTCGTTATAGGTTGGTAGTATTAGCGAAAGTTTAATTGGCGGCATGTTGTGAATATATTAAGAATGTTTTTCATCTTCAATAACACATTCCGCGGCTTTTTCACCAGATTCAAGCGCGCTTCCGGTCGAAGTTATGAGTGGATATGTCATATAATTTCCCGCAAAATAGAGACCTTTTATATTGCCGCGCGGATTTGCGTTGCAGTATTGGTTGAGAAACTTAGGCGAATAATTTTTAATAAGCGTCAGATGGCGCCACAAAGGATCTAGGCGGAAATCAAAAAGCTTTTCAAAATCCTGTTGATAAATTTCTAAAAGCTCGTCTGTGTTTTTGTTGCGCATATATTCATATTGTGGGCTTAGAGTAGTAAAAAAATTAAGCACTGTTTTTTCTTCAATGCCAAGTTTTGCATTGAGATTTGATAGAAAGAAAATGCCGCCAAAGGAATAACGAGGACATAGACAGCTTAGCAGATAGAAATCTCGCGGCATTTTTTGATTTGTTTCAACAATTAGTGATAAGGCATCTAAGTATTCTATATTTGGTAGTACTGTGTCGCGGTAGTCAGATATCTTTAAAAATATGTGTGGTGGCGCGGTATTTATTATTTTGTCTGCTGTGATGGTTTGTTCGTTTCCTTGGTGGGAATAGGTGATAGTATGAGTGGTGTTAGTGCCAAATGTTATACGGCGTACCGGTGCGTCGGTGATGATTGTTCCACCCAAGTTTTTGACACGCTTTACTAGCGCCATGACTAGTTCATGAGTCCAATCGATGCCCGGCATATATCCAAGTGACCGTGAAAATTCTTGATAATGGAGACGACTTCCAAGCCAATTTGCGCTGACACTCGAAGATGGAAGGCCATATTTAACATCAACGAGAGGATCAAAAATAATAGAACGTACTCGTTTCCCTGCGATTCGATCAAGCCATTCTTGAGCGTTACCCAAATCTTTGCTCCAATCTTTTTTCAGAACGCAGTATGCAATTAGTTTGATAAATCGCAATTTATCAATAAATGGCATTGACATTTTAAAAAAATCAATTGGATTTTGAAGATCATATGTTTTGCCGTCAAATGCAAAAAGGACTCGGCCCTTTTTCCAAGCAATTTTTTCCCAAAGACCTAATTTTTTTAGCATTGCCAACAACGGCTTGTCTTGTATCAGGACATGATGATAACCAAGATTAAAATATTTTTCTTTTACCCAGTTAAAAGTTTTACTTCTAACGGGGTTTATTTTAAAACTTCCTGCCAAACCGCCAGCTTCGGGCGCTGATTCGAGGATGGTGCACGGATATCCATTTTCCAAAAGTCGTATTGCCGCTCCCAATCCCGACATTCCCGCGCCGATTATAACAACGCGCTTTTTTTCTTGATTCATATAATTATTGTACAATAATAAAGGATTTGATACAGCGTATCAATTGTTTATTTGCGTTCTTTTATTTAATCGGGTAAACTATTGTGTATTATGAAAAGAGCATTAATCACTGGCATTACCGGGCAAGACGGTTCTTATTTAGCGGATTTTTTGATTTCCAAAGGATACAAAGTATTTGGATTGGAGCGTCGCAGTAGCCGCAAAAATAGAGAAAACATTAAACATCTTTTAGAATCCGGCCACCAAGTAGAATTAATATCTGGGGATTTGCTGGATGATGGTTCGCTGACACGCGCGTTGCATTCCATAAAACCAGATGAAGTTTATAATTTGGCAGCACAGTCATTTGTTCCAGAATCGTGGAAACAGCCGGTATATACGAGCGAAGTGACCGCCATTGGAGTTATTCGGATGCTTGAAGCAATTCGTCAGACAAATCCTAAAATTAAATTTTATCAAGCATCATCTTCCGAGATGTTTGGCAAAGTCCAAGAAGTGCCACAAACAGAGAGGACTCGTTTCTATCCACGAAGTCCTTATGGAGTTGCAAAATTGTATGGCCATTGGATTACCGTAAATTATAGGGAGTCATATGACATGTTTGCGGTTTCAGGTATTTTATTTAATCACGAATCGCCGCGGCGCGGTATGGAATTTGTCAGTCGCAAAATCACGCACGCTGCCGCATCCATTAAATTGGGACTTGCAAAAGAATTGCGCCTAGGTAATTTAGACGCGAGGCGCGATTGGGGATTTGCTGGAGATTACGTAGAGGCAATGTGGATGATGCTACAGCAAAAAAAACCTACAGATTTTATTATTAGCACAGGCGAAGCACATTCTGTACGAGAGTTTGTGGAGGCGACTTTTGATCATCTTGACCTTGATTGGAAAAAGTATGTCAAAATCGATAAAAAATTATATCGACCAGCAGAAGTAAATTATTTGCTTGGCGATTCGCGCCTTGCACACAAAAAACTTGGCTGGAAACCAAAAGTTAAATTTGAAAAACTTGTTTCTATGATGGTTGATAGCGATCTCCGTCTTTTGTCAAAAGTATAAAAACCTATTTTTAATTTTTCTAATATTTTTACAAAAGAAATAAAAGATAAAAACAAGAAAACAATTGCCCTATATTATCCAAAAGATATCAGCGCAGATGGGGCAATAAAGTTTTTGACACCACAAAATTATCCATTGCAGATAGGTCTCATTGAGCATGGTGATGGCAAAAAGATCGCGCCACACAAGCACAGAGATTTATTTTATGATGTAAATACTACTCAAGAATTCATTTATATTGAGAGGGGCGAAAATATTGAAGTAATTATTTTTGATAATGATTGGGTAGAAATCGAAAAAATAAAAATGTCGGCCGGAGATTCAATTCTTTTTGTAAGCGGCGGGCATGGTTTGGATATTCCAAAAGGATGCAGATTATTTGAAATAAAACAAGGTCCGTATCCAGGGGATAAACTAGCTAAAATTTTTAAAGAATAGATATGTTTATACCTGTTAATGAGCCGCTTATTTCACAAGAGGCAAAAGAGAATATAAAAGAAGCGGTTGAAACTGGCTGGATATCTTCGTCAGGAAAGTTTGTAAATCAGTTTGAGGAAAATTTTGCTAAAATGTATGGCAGCAAACACGCCATTACTGTTACCAATGGAACAGCAGCTCTTCATGCAGCTCTTCTTTCTTTGGGCATTACAAAAGGCGATGAAGTAATTGTCCCGGCTTTTACTATGGCCGCATCTTGGATGTCGGTTCTCTGTACAGGCGCTAAGCCAATTTTTGTTGATTGCGAATTGGACACATATAATATAGATGTTGCAAAAATTGAAGAAAAAATAACCAACAAAATTAAAGTAATTATGCCAGTGCATATTTACGGGCATCCTTGCGAAATGGAAAGAATTCAGGAAATTGCAAATAAATATAATCTGTTCATTATTGAAGATGCCGCTGAAGCTCACGGTGCTCTTTACCGAGGACAACTTGCAGGTACTTTTGGCGATTTTGGGTGCTTCAGTTTTTATGGTAATAAAATAATTACTACTGGTGAAGGTGGAATGATTATTACAAATAGCGATGAGTTGGCAAATAAATGCAGAAAATTGAAAGATTTGCATCATTCAGAAAAAAGATTTATCCATGATGGTGTTGGATATAACTATCGTATGACTAATATGCAGGCGGCAATAGGATGCGGGGAGCTTTTGCATCTAGAAGAATATGTTAAAAAGAAAGAATGGATGGCTGGACTGTATAATAAACTTCTTTCAGATGTTTCAGGTATTATTCTTCCGAAAACAAAAGAAAACATAAGAAATGTTTATTGGATGTACGCTATAGTAGTGGACAAAAATAAATTTGGCATAAGTAGGGATGAATTACGATCAGTGTTAAAAGAACAAGGGGTAGATACGCGAGATTTTTTTTATTCACCGGAAGATCAGCCAGTTTTATCAAGCTTACTTGGTGACGAAAAATTCACCAACACTAAATATATAGCGGAAAATGGCCTATATCTGCCGTCCGGATTGGCAATTACAGAAGAACAGATAAAATATGTGTGCGAAAAAATCAAATCAGTTTCAAGCCATTCTTTCTATGTCTAAAGTTACTGTTATTCTCCCGACATACAATGAAATAGAAAATATAGTTGACTTAATCAGAGCTATAAATATTGTAATAAAAGACGATAAAGAGATTATCGTCGTCGATGATGATTCTCCTGACGGAACATCCGCGACAGTGGCGGATCTTATACAAAAAAAAGAAATAAATAATTTACGGCTTATTACTAGAACGCACGATAAGGGTTTGACTAATAGTATTAAAGAAGGCATTGTCAGTGCGCGAGGCGACATAATTGTATGGTTGGATTGTGATTTCTCGATGCCCCCAGAACTCATTCCTAGGATGATTGCAGAGATAGATAACGGATATGATGTTGCGGTCGGCTCCCGTTTTGTAAAAGGCGGCAGTTTTAAAAGAGACACGGCTGGTTCGCAAGATTCTTTAATTGTGGTGTTGCTTAGCAGATTGATGAATATGTTTATTAGAATCATGCTCGGGTTTTCGTTTAGAGATTATACGAGCGGCTTTATCGCGATTAAAAAAGACATATTTAAGAGCATAGAATTAAAAGGCGATTACGGCGAGTATTTTATTGATTTGATGTTTAGGGTTTTAATAATGAATTACAAGGTGGTAGAAATTCCATATACTTGCCTGCCGAGACGCAAAGGAAGTTCTAAGACAGGAAATAATCTTATTGAGTATATTAAAAGAGGGCGTAAATATATTTTTGTAACAATTAGATTATTTGCTACGAAATTGAAATATATATTTTTTCACATTACTTAAGTGCAACAAAAAAAATCAGAAACTCTTATTAAACGATTTCCGCTTGCATTAAAGCGTTTTATGTCTTTTTTTGTCGGTAGGTGAGTTTGTGTTGCTTTTTCGTTGTTTTGTTCGATTGTTGGTATCTCATTTTTTTCTCCATAGAGCTCTATAAATGTGTTAAACATTGAGCCGAATTGTTTGGCAATCATATAGTGCAATCGATATGCAGATATTTGATGAGCAAAATCAAACTTTTGTTGAAAAATAATATTTCCGGTGTCTAATCCCGCATTCATAAAGTGCAGAGTAATGCCGAATTGTTTATGATTGTTTAAAAGATACCAAAAATATTGTGCCGGTCCTCGGTATTCAGGTAAATATGAGCCATGAGCGTTTAGTAATTTATTTCCTAATATCTCAAACACATTTTTTTTAAGAACTTGGCCAACAATGCAAAATATGTAATTTGGGTTAAGTTTGTTAATGGTTTGCAAGAAATCATCATTACTAATATCGTTGGTTTTAATAATCGCAATATTATATCGTTTGGCGAGATTTGATATGCTGATTGCAGAGCCGTTCTTATATTTTTTGCTTTTTAATAATGTATGAAAAAATAAAAGAACAGAATACAGATAGGATTCGATTATTTTATAGATAGCAAATTGTAACGAAGATTTTTTTATTAATTTTGCAACAAGTTTTAATTGATCCAAAAATGATTCTCCTCGCAATTGTCTTGCCAGTACAATTGCTAAAATGCAGTCATGATTTTTTAAAACAATTTGGCGAGTAGCAACGGTAGATGCCATTGTATTTTGTGTAAATATTATAATTTTGTTCATATTTTAATTACGGCTATTTGCAATTCATTTTCTAGTTTTTGGGCGAATGATGAAGTATCGCAGAATAGTTCGCAATATTTAAGCCCGAGCCATTTCGGAACCGTATAGGTTTCTTCTGTCTATTGGGTAAAGTAAACCGTCAAATGTTCTTCTCAAGGTTTCTTTTATTGGGTGATTTAAATTTTTTAATGCTTTTCCTTCACATTCTAGAATTGTCAAATCTGATCCAACTATAAATGCTGCAGAATCTTCTCGAGTTGCTAAGTATTCTTCTCTTTTTTCTAGAACATTCTTACCAAGCGTTTTTA
>Ga0209541_10003360_pt1 | contig 29444 bp, 31 predicted proteins | sample RifCSPlowO2_01_FD_184027 | JGI IMG/M metagenome (GOLD analysis project Ga0209541, IMG submission 184027) | Groundwater microbial communities from Rifle, Colorado - Rifle CSP2_plank lowO2_0.1 (SPAdes) (version 2) | ecosystem: Environmental > Aquatic > Deep subsurface > Groundwater | place... | reverse complement strand
GAAAGAATACGTTGCAAACCACGAGACTCATCACGCCAAAGTTTTTGCCGTCTTATTAGGGAATCCCCGCCATTTATGGCTGGGGAGGACGTCAAATATTAACTATTAATCCCATCTGGTTTAATATTATTATAATGATTATGATTACCATGATAGTTATTATAATGCTAATTATAGCCATTATTATCATTATCAATTCTTTTGTATCTATCTATATTTACTATAACCCACCCCATTAGAATGTATACTAACCACTATCTATATTGTTTATTATTAATAAGTCCATTATTTTTCTTTTAAGTTTTTATTCATTATTTGTTTATTATATTTGTTTATTATATATATTTATTTTCAATATAGAAAATAATAATAATAATCTAGATATAGTAAGTTAGTAAGTTAGTTAGTAAGTTAGTTAGTAAGTTAGTTAGTAAGTTAGTTAGTAAGTTAGTTAGTAAGTTAGTTAGTTAGTTAGTTATAAGAAAACTATGATATCTCGGTATGTTAATATATATCTAAATTGTTTTGATATATCCTTTTAATTTTGATATATCTTACTAATTTAAGATATGTTCTATTTTTTTAGATATATTCACGTTTTTAAGATATACAAACTTGTTATATATCTATTTTTTATCAAATATTTCCTGTAGAACTTAATTTTTTAGCTAATTTTATTGAAGTTAAAATATTTGACTCCATTATTGGTGTTATTTTACAAATTAACTAAGCTAATGATCATTGCAAATCACTACTATCTTGCTTTGTTTTATCGTCTTTAAATAACAATTAGTTAATACATTCAATCTTGATTTATATTCTTTGATATACCTACTACACTTAGGAAGATATTATATAATTACCTGTTCAAAATAATTTTAAATTAGTTAAGTTCCATCGGAAGATGGGGGGTCGGCATGTCAGATATCAATAACTTTTTCAACGCATATCTCACAAAAAATTCTTTATTTAAAGATAAATCTGTTCTTTTATCTACTTATGTTCCAGAGGAAATCCTCTATCGTGATGATTTTTTAAAAGAAGTAGCTAATGTTTTGGCACCTGCTTTGCGTATGGAAAGACCATCTAATCTCTTTATTTATGGCAAAACTGGTACTGGAAAGACTCTCTCAGTACGGCATGTCTTACAATCTTTAGAAAGTGTGGCCAAAAATCAAAATATTCCTCTAAAAACAATATATATCAACTGTAAGATGAAAAGGGTGGCCGATACAGAATATCGTCTTGTTTCTCAACTAATTAAAGAATTTGGCGATGAAGTGCCACCTACTGGATTACCCACCGATGAAATTTATAACATATTTTACCAACATCTTGATAGAGAACGAAGAACTGTGATTTTAGTTCTCGATGAAGTTGATCAATTAACTAAGAAAATAGGAGATGATATTTTATATAATCTTACTAGGATCAATTCTGAATTAAAAAGATCGCAAATAGTTTTAGTTGGTATTTCTAATAATCTAGTATTTTCAGAAAATCTCGATCCTCGGGTAAAAAGTAGTCTTTCTGAAGAAGAATTGATTTTTCCACCATACAATGCTTTACAAATTCAGGAAATTCTCTCTCACCGATCAAAGCTAGCTTTTCAACCAGGCGTTTTACTTCCAGGTGTAATTGAAAAATGTTCCGCTTTCTCTGCTCGTGATCATGGCGATGCCCGTCGCGCTTTAGACTTATTAAGAGTAGCCGGAGAATTAGCTGAAAGAAGTGGTTCATCTCGTGTTGAAATTATCCATTTAGATGAAGCTGAGAAGAAAGTAGAGGCTGATAAGATTATTACAGCCACAATGGGGCAACCCAAACAATTTCATTCTGTTTTATATTCTATTTTACTTTTTTTCCCGCAAAAACAACGACTTTTTACTGGAGAAATTTATGAAGTGTATAAAAAAATATGTCAACAGAGTCATCAGAACGTTCTAACTCAAAGAAGAATCTCTGATATTTTGGGTGAAATGGATCTCTTAGGCATTATTAACGCCCAAATAATCTCCAAAGGGCGTTATGGTCGAACTAGAGAAATTTCCCTCTCGCTTGAAGAAAATGTAGCAGTTAAACTTAAAGAAATGTTGGAAAAATCATTACAGTTGTCTTAAAAATAGCTTTTTTAAATTTCACTTGATCCATAATAATCTTAAAAATATCATCAATTATTTTCAGTGTATCTTAATTCCGGTTTTAATCTTAAAAATATACTAAAACAAAATAAACTAAACCAAAAATAAACATGGTCACCAAAGAAGAACTAATCAAACAATTATTTGAAAAAGGAATATTACTCAATAAAGAGTTGCTTGATAATAGTTCTGAAGCTACGCTAACTGATATGTTAACAAAGGCCAAGTCTGAAGACGACCTTTTGGTGCTTAATGATGATAATCTATCTTTTGTTGGAGAACAAAAAACTTTAGTTGATTGGCATGAAATTGATCGTTACCGTGTTGAAGCAGAAAAAGAACGTAATGATCAGTTATACCAAACTGAGTTACAAACTCCTCGTCAGGTCAATCTAAATACACCAGACATTTCATCAATGCCAGGCAGTTTTTCTAACACTTCAAGTGCATTTAAATCTCACCTATTTTCTTCATTAGAAACTGAGTTAGTGGACCAGGGGGCAAGTATTTTTATTGAACCTAATAATGAGGCCATTCTCTCACCAAATAAAAATATAAAAGAAGACTCAGAAGATCTAACTACTACGTTGCTGTTTCCTTCTAATCACAAATTAGAAGTTGTTTATTCTTTTTTGATAGAACCGCAAAAATTTAACCCGGGCCACTTCACTACTCTGTTTGCTTCTAGGTACAATTTTATTGAAAAAATATTACGGCAACGAAGCGAACTGCAAGGGACTATCGCAATTGGCCGTCTACTAAAGAAAAAAGAAAAAGAAAAAGTTTCCATTATCGGTCTAGTTGAAAATATAAGTCTCACTAAAAATGGCAATTTAATTATTTCTCTCGAAGATTTAACTGGAAAAATATCGGTGATAATTACTAAGAATCGGGCAGATATATTTGCGATGGCTAAAGATCTAGTTTTTGATGAAGTGGTTGGTCTAACTGGTACTTTTCAAGACAAAATAATTTTTGCCGAGGAGTTTTTTTGGCCAGATGTTCCAGAGACCAATGAAATGAAGAAAAGTGATACGGAGGAATATGCTATTTTTCTTTCTGATATTCATGTGGGGTCTAGTCTTTTTCTTAAAGATGAATTTAATAAATTTTTACAATGGATTAATGGGAAGGTTGGTAATGAACAACAAAAAGAAATATCTTCCAAAGTTAAATATGTGATTATATCTGGTGATCTTGTAGATGGAGTTGGAATATATCCGGGCCAAGAAAAAGAACTAGAAATAACAGATATTAAAGGGCAATACGCTGCATTTACTGATTTAATTAAAAAAATACCCGGTGACAAATTCATAGTGATTTGTCCAGGAAACCACGATGTTACACATATTGCAGAACCGCAGACTACTTTCTACAAAGAATTTGCTCCCTCGCTTTATGAACTTCCAAATGTTATTTTAGTTAGCAATCCGGCAATGATTAATGTAGGCAAAACCAAAGAATTTTCGGGGATTGATATCTTAATGTATCACGGCTTTAGTTTTGATTATTATGTTGCAAATGTGGAAAGTATCAGGAACGGCGGAGGGTATCATAGAGCTGATTTAATCATGAAATTTTTGCTTAAGCGCCGTCATCTAGCCCCTTCATTCAAATCAACACCATATGTTCCTGGCTATAAAGAAGACCCGTTGGTTATACGTAAAATTCCTGACATCATGGTTAGTGGGCATATTCATTATTGTTCTGTTTCTAATTACAAAGGTGTTACTTTAATTTGCGGCAGCTGCTGGCAAGCTAAAACATCATTCCAAGAAAAACTAGGTCACGACCCAGAGCCAGCGCGCGTACCTTTAGTTAATTTGAAGACGAGACAAGTAAAAATACTTAACTTCAATTGATAATAAATATTTACAATAAAAACTAACACAATAAAATAAATCTTCCAAGAAAATTAATAGAATACACCTACCTAATTTAATTAATTGAATTAACTAACTAAACCAAATTAACTTAATTAACTAAAACTCTTAAAACAAAACAACTTAAAAAAACAAAATAAAAATATGGCTGAATTTGCTTCAGAAGAAATGAAAGGGTATTTTGCTAGTTTAGATCGCGGCCTTAGTTCCGCCTACGCTTTAGCTAATGCTGCTAGGAAAAAAGGTTTAGATCCAGAAGAGGAAGTTAACATTCCTTTGGCCAAAAACATGGCAGAACGCGTAGTCGGTTTAATCTCTGTAGTTGCTCCACAAATTGTAGGTACAAATCTCACAGTAAGAATTATTGAACTTGAAAAAGAATTAGGTTTATTGGATTGGCGTGTTGGCTTTCAAATAGCGGTGGAGGTAGCACAGCAAAAATTCTGTTCTTTCGCAAATCATCAAGAAGCTTTAGAAATAGGTATTCGTGTTGGCTTTGCCTATCTTACTCTAGGGATTGTTTCAGCGCCACTAGAAGGGTTTACTGGTTTAAAGATAAAGAAAAGAAGGGACGGCAAAGAATATTTTGCTTTACAATATGCGGGCCCCATTCGTGGAGCTGGAGGAACTGCTGCCGCAACTTCTGTTATTTTAAGTGATTATGTTAGGGTGAAGATGGGTTATGCTCCTTACGACCCAGATGAAAAAGAAGTTAATCGTTACAATCTTGAAGTTCATGATTATCATGAGTGGGTCACTAATTTACAATATCACCCCTCTGACGATGAATTAAAATTTATGGTGTCGCACCTTCCTGTAGAGGTAGATGGAGATCCGACAGAAAAAAGAGAAGTTTCTAACTATAAAGATTTGCCAAGAATTGAAGGAAACTTAATTCGTGGTGGCGTGGCTTTAGTTTTGGCCGAAGGGTTGTGTCAAAAAGCACCTAAATTATGGAAGCGTTTGTCAAAATGGGGAAAAGAATTGGGTCTAGAGTGGGGCTGGTTAGACGAGTTCATAAAATTAAAAGAAAAAATCCATGCTTCTCATGCTAGTAAAGATAAGGTAGAAGAAAATAAAGATGGAAAAAAGACCGTTAAAGCCAATAACACCTTTATCATGGATTTAGTTGCTGGTCGACCTATTTTAACACATCCTTTAGCTATTGGTGGGTTTCGTTTACGCTATGGTCGCACCAGAATGACTGGTTTTTCTGCAGCGGCTATTTCTGCAGCTACGCAAGCAGTTTTAAATAAATATATCGCCATAGGCACGCAATTAAAAGTAGAGAGGCCTGGAAAAGCAGCAACCATCTCTGTTTGTGATAACTTGGATGGCCCCATAGTTCTTTTGCAAAATGGCAACGTATTAATGCTAAAAACAGAAGAAGAGGCTAAAAGATATAGTTCACAAGTAAAAGAAGTTATTTTTTTGGGAGATATACTTTTTAATTATGGTGATTTTTCTGAGAATGGACAAGATTTAGTCCCTGCTGGTTATTGCGCAGAATGGTGGACGCGAGAATTAGAAAAAGCATTATCAACAATTAATGATGAATCGAAAGAAAAAATATCTTTGCCCGCATTGCGAATTCAATCTTTGATTTCAGACCCATTTCAAAACAATATCACTTGGGAAGAGGCTCGCGATTTAAGCTTATCACTATCTCTTCCTTTGCATCCAGAATATACTCACTACTGGAAATTGATTTCTACCGAAGATTTATTTAATTTTGTATCTTGGCTCAAGAATGGGAAAATTATTAAAGAAAATATCGAAGCAGTGAGTAACATTAATTCTTCACTTGAGAAAATAATAATTCCTTATTCTCCTAAAGTAGAAGAATGGCAAAAAGCTAAACGTACTTTGGAGTTATGCGGTATTCCTCATGAAGTTATCAATGCTGAAAGTGTAGTTTTACATAAAAAAGAAGCAGCTGTTTTGTCTTTTCTTTTTGGTTTCAATACGGAGGAAGAATTAATATCTTTAAATTTGTCTTTTTCAGATTTTAAAAATAGTTTAGACTTACTTAACTCTTTTTCTAAAATAAAAATGCGTGATAAAGCTGGTACTTTTATTGGGGCCAGGATGGGACGTCCTGAAAAAGCTAAGATGCGAGCTATGACTGGCAGTCCGCAAGTTATGTTTCCCGTTGGAGAAGAAGGAGATCGCATGCGTAGTTTTCAAGCAGCAATAAAAGCAGGTAAAGTTAAAAGCGCCTTCCCTTTGCGTTATTGCCAAAATTGTAATAAAGATACTATCTACCCCCATTGTGAAAATTGTTCAAAAGAAACTACTAAAAAATATAATTGTCGCACTTGCGGAGTTCTTGACAAGGACAAATGTAGGCACGGGGCTGCAGATAGTTTCAATACACGCGATTTGGACATTAAATATTATTTTGATAAAGCCATAGCTCGCTTAGGTGAAGCGACATATCCAGATTTGATTAAAGGAATTAGGGGCACGTCTAATAAAGAGCACGTTGTCGAAAACTTATCTAAAGGAATTTTGCGTGCTAAACACAGTATTTATGTCAATAAAGATGGCACTACGCGTTATGACTGTACGGAAATGCCAATCACCCATTTTAAGCCAAAAGAGATAAAAACGTCACTCGAAAAATTGCGTGAGCTTGGTTATATTAGTGATATTCATGGTCAACCACTAACTTCTGAAGAACAGGTTATGGAAATGAAACCGCAAGATGTAATCTTGCCTGGTTTTAATTCTTTGGATGAATCTGCGCCAAAAGTACTTAGCCGAGTGGCCAACTTTGTTGATGATCTTTTAATAAGATTTTATGGTTTGCAACCATTTTACAATATCAAAAAAGAAGAAGATTTAGTGGGGCATTTGGTTATTGGTTTAGCTCCGCACATTTCTGCTGGATTAATTGGTAGGATAATTGGTTTTTCAGAGACACAAGCCCTGTTGTGTCATCCTATGTATCATGCTGGCATGCGTAGAGATTGCGATGGTGATGAAGCATGTGCTATGCTTTTAATGGATGCACTGCTTAATTTTTCAAGGCAGTATTTGCCGGAACGTCGTGGTGCAAAAACCATGGACAGTCCGCTGGTTCTAACTTCTATTTTATATCCTACTGAAGTTGATGATCAAGTTCACGGAGTAGATGTAGTCTGGAAATATCCTTTAGAATTTTATGAAGCGGCCTTAGAAATGAAAAAACCTTGGGAAGTTAAAGTAGATGGAAAAAAAATAGAACAGATAGGGGACAGGTTAAATACGCCACTACAGTACGAAAAAATGGGCTATACTATCCCTGTAGATGATTTTAATAAAGGGGTGCAGTGTTCTGCGTACAAAACTTTACCTTCTATGGAAGAAAAATTGGCTGGTCAGATGGACATTGCCCAGAAAGTTCGCGCCGTGGATATGGATGATGTAGCGTATTTAGTAATTCAGAAACATTTGCTGCGGGATATTAAAGGCAATTTACGTAAGTTTTCTTCACAACAGTTTCGTTGTGTTGGTTGTAATACAAAATTTAGGCGTCCGCCATTATCTAATAAATGTAATGTCTGTGATGGTCGGATTATTTTTACTATTACTGAAGGCTCGGTAGTTAAGTATTTAGGTCCATCTTTAATGTTGGCAGAAAAATATGACTTTTCTCCTTATTTGAAAGAGGTTTTAGATATTCTTAAAATGAATGTAGACCATATTTTTGGTCGGGAGAAAGAGAAACAAGTTGGTTTGGGCGGGTTTATGGGCTAAATTAAAAAGTAAAAATACAACTCTTTATTCACCGACAACAGCTTGCGCATGAGGCACTTTCTGTACATAAAGAATATTTTCTACTTTCACTAATTCCAATTCAATCCCTAAAGCCACAGCTTCTTTTCCAGTGAGATGAAAATGCCTTGCTTTCTCTGACATTTTTTTAATCCATTCTTTGTCTCTTTCCGTTCCTTTATAGAATTCTTTACTCAAATCTAACTGTCTATTTCCTTCCTCAAATTTTTTACCAAGAAGATCAATATCAGTTATTACTAGAATTAAACCGTTTTGGCTTTCTTTTTCAGAAACAATTAATTTTCCTGCAACCATATTAACATCCCTAACATTTTAACTTTAGTAATCCTATCTAATTTAAGCAATTCTTTATGACTAAAGTCCTTTAACTGGTTTTTTACTGCCGCAAGCTAAGCAGCGCAGGTAAGTGAAGTCTTTCTCACGCATAAGCTGCGTATCTGGCTTGCTACATTCAGAGCAGTAAACATATTCGCTGACATATTTTTTAATCTTTTTATTAATTAATGAAGCTGCAACTTTAGTTCCTAATATGGCGCGTTCTCCATCCCATTTTCCGGGAGAAGCCAATTCACGCAATAAATATTTTAAAAGCTCGTTTTCATTACGATTAATATCTTTAGCAATTTTTTTAAGATTAACTAAGATGGTTTTATTTCCTTCTAAATGTCCGCGGATATTCTCTAAAACAAAGCGTTCGCTAGAGCTGCTTCTTTCTGGCAACTCAGACTCTGCTTTTTTTAATAATGATTCGTAATCTTCCATTTTTCTACTTAAATTTTTTACCTCTTTTGAGTTTCTCTGCTCCCCACTTTATAAAACTTTACGCTTAAAAAGGCTAATTAAATCAAAATCTTTATATACCTTAAAGGTAAGGTAGAAAAAAGACTAACTTAAAAAGAGGTGTAGGAAAATGCCAGGCTTAGAAATAGCTGAAGTAATTTTAGCAGTAATTATAGGAACATTAGCAGCAATAGTTTATTCTTTAAGGGTGCTGATTTTATTAGAAAGAAGAGTGGCTTCAATGGAAGAAAATATCCAGAGAATGACCTCGCGTGTTTTGGCTGATGAAGAAGCAGTTAGAAAAATTATTTCCAAAAGAAGAAAATAATTTTTTAAAAGATTATTTAGTAATTTCTTATATTTTTTTACTTTATTTTACTCTTATTTTTTTTAAGAGATGGTTTTTTCTTTAATTTACTACTTAATTTATTAACTACTTTGCCACTTTTTTTCTCAATTGAATGGGCTATTTTTTTTGTAGTTTCTTTTTCTAAGCTTTCCAATTCTTTTTCTGAATCAGTTATCTCTTTAATAATCACTTGAACTTTTTTCTCTGAACTGTCTTGCATTACCAATTCTCCACACTCTGGACAATGGAACTCAAAATGAATTGCTTTATCAAAATCAAGCCGAGTACACTTGCTTGGACAAGTATAAAATAATTCTTTTTTTTCTGTATCTAATTGTTTTTTTAAATTGATTAATTTTTCTTTTTTAGTTTTGATATAATAATATTTTATGCTCTCTGGTAGAAGTGTCCAGTAATAAATATACCATCCTTTTATTTTGTCTTTTTTACGGTTGAAAGAGACTAAATTGTGATTATAGAGAAAATAAAGCATGCGTCTTATTACTTTTATATCTTTCTTGGTTTTAGTAGCTAATTCAAATTCAGAAATATTATCTTTATCTGCTAGCATCCTGATAAAAGAAACACTTTCTTGTCCTAGTATTACTTGGAGGATCTCTTCTATTTTTTGTCTAGTTAGGCGCATTTTGTGGAAGTTCCAAATTATTAGTTCTCATAACTTTGGAGGTTAGCACTTCTAGTGACGACGCTTTTAAATGTTTCGTTTTAAAAGAGGTAGTTTTAATAATTTTCTTGTTCTTATGGAGACTGATGAATAGAAAAGCCAAAGGCACCAGAGGGGAGCGTGAACTAGTTCACTTTTTTAATGAAAATGGCTGGGCTTGTATTCGGGTTGCGGGCTCTGGAAGTCAACGCTATCCTGCGCCCGATATTTTAGCTGCCAACGCCGTACGTCGATTAGCTATTGAGTGCAAGGTTACTAAAGACAGCAAAAAATATTTTTACGAAGAAGAAATGGAACAACTGCGTACATTTTCTCGCAATTTTGGCGCAGAATCATGGATTGGAGTAAAATTTGCCGGCGAGGAATGGTATTTTTTGATGCTAGAAGATCTGGAAAATACAGGAAATTGTTTTGCCATCTCGCTGGAATTAGCACAAAGAAGAGGATTAAAGATCGAAGAACTGATTGGCAGAACTAAACTATAATCACTAATAATTATTAGTGCTATCTTTAAATTTGCAATTTTCTTTTTATAATTTTTTATCTTTGATCTTCCTGTATATTTTTTCACACAATACTATCTGTGTTCATCTGTGACTAATATTTCTCTTTATTAGAATCTAAATATCTAATCAAAGCCATTTTTACGGCAGGAACAGTATAAGACAAACGATCAAATATTCCATCACTAAGTACCCCTATAATTCCTTCGTACTGGCCAATGTCTGGGTTTTTAGTATACCTGCAGTATAAGCTGGCTTGTTCTAAATCTTCTCCTTTTTTAAGTCTAGTCACTAAATCAGATGGCAATTGGAAAGCAGGAGATAGTCCAACTCCAAAACCATTACCATCATAAACAGCGCAAGCTGTCAATTCTAAATAAATTGACTTTGCACTAACTGGGAGGCATATGGTTCCAGATTCTAGGCCCACAGAATATTCGCAATCTTGGAATGCAAGTTGGGCTCTATTTTTGGCTCCTTGCATTGTTTCTTCTAGATTAAAAGGCTGGTTAGAAACCTGCGAATCAACTTTAATTCCAATAACTGTTGCTTTATCAAATTGATGATATGACTTAATAGCTTCACAAACAGCGCGTATTTTTACTGTATTTAAAGAACCAACATTTATAATCATGGTGTATAAAAACTATTATTTATTTATATGTTTTTGTTGTTCACAATAATCCAGATGTAATCTCGCTTTTCTAGTATGAGAACTGGATATGTGGCAGAATGATTTTTACAGATAAAATTATAAACTTCTTTTTATTACTATATACTATATGTCAGTCAAACGCAAAATATTATATTTGAGTATTTTTGCAGGAAGCTTATTAGCCAGTTGTGCGGCTAAAGGACCTGGAAAAGTAAAACTGTTAGAAAAAATATTTCCCAAAGATAAGCAAGCAGTAGTAGAATTAGTGCAGGACACACAAAAACAAAAAGAATTAGCAGCAGAAGCAGTTTTGATTCAAAAAGCGTTAGATAATTATAAACGAAAAAGTGAAATTTTTTGGAAGGGAGGAGAGGGTAGTGCAACTCTGGTAACAACTGGTTGGGGCTGTCCGGGAAAATTTAGTTTACTTAGGAATTTTTTAAATCCGGACGCTCGAAATAGAATGGCTTTTTTCCCCTTTGCAATGGAGGAGTACTTACATGCTGAAAAATCTCTTCTATATTTTATAGATAGACTCGAAAGGGAAGGATTTTTAGCGAAAGCTAAAGAATTACGCAAAATCATTGAAAGTAAGAGGGATGAAGAATTATCATTTGTTCGCGATGTCCGGGTAAACATGATGGTCCAAATCAAAAGACAAGTGGCAATGACTTCTGCAAATTTTTCTGCAGTTTACAAATTAAACACACACATTATCGAGCTTCTGTTTAAATATGGGCATATAACCACCAAGCAAAAAAATGAAGCGCTGGCTGAAGAATTAGCTTCTTATCACCATTTTAGTTCGGAAGGAAGCTTTGACGTTTTATCTTTTGAAGAATGCATACAATCCTGCGATTTTACTATTCCCTTTCTTTATCCCTAAACCTCTACTCTCATAAAATCTTCAGCAATTATAGTATTATCAAAATATTGGCGGGCTTCATCTATCATGTCTGCAGTACTTTTATAGCGAGGACTGATGTGAGTTATTACTAATTTTTTGGCGTTATTTTCAGAAGCTATCAAAGCTGCATCTTTAACGGTTAGGTGCATATATTTTTCTGTTTTTTCTTGTATGTCACTCAAATGCGTGCCTTCGGAAATTAGTAATTCTGCTTCTTTTGCTAGTTTATTGGCGCCGTTGCAAGGCAAGGTGTCAGCGATATAACTTATTTTTTTCTTTTCTACTTTATAGGTTACATCCTTTGCTTTTATTTTCTCTCCTTTAAAGATAATATCTTCGCCATTTTGCAATTTTCCTAGAATTGGCCCTTGCAGTCCTAGTTTTTGAGCTTTGTCAACATTGATGCGTAATCTTTCTTTCTCTACAAAACTAAAACCAATACAAGGCACGGAGTGTTTTAATTCCTGCGCTTCTAAGTAAAAATCTTCTGTTTCAAAAAATATTCCAGGAGTAACTTCATTAATTTCATGCTCAACAATACCCTTAGCTGCAAAAGATTGGAATAAGTGTTCAAAATATTTTTTTGTGCCTTTTGGGCCGTAAATATACAATTTTTTAGCATATTGGTCGGCGCCCATGGCGCTCATTAGTCCAGGAATGCCAAAGACGTGATCGCCATGCCAATGACTAATTAGCAGCCGCGTTATTTTAGCTGGTTTTATGCCAGTTTGGCGCATTTGTCTTTGTATGCCTTCTCCACAATCCATTAAGATGTTTTCTGTTTTATAACTAAGCATGATCCCAGAATGGTTTCTTGTTTTTGTGGGCTGCATACAGGAAGTACCAAGGAAAGTTATTTCAGTCATATTAGTTCCCCTTCAACTCTGCTGCGTTTTTATTTAGTCTTTTAATTAGTTCTGGTAATTCGTTGAGACTAGTAATCTTTAATTCGTAGTCTCGTTTATTTTTGCGGTCAACCAAAATAGCTTTTATTCCCATTTTTTTTGCGGGATAAATATCGCTCTGCAAGCTATCTCCCACTACTAAAACATCTTCTTTTTCTAATTTAAGTTCTTCTAATGCGGTTTTTAGGAATTCTGGTTCGCTTTTAATTAATCCCAATTTGTAAGAGAGAAATATTTTATCAAATATCTGCTTTAAAGAAAATTTTTCCATCACCCTTTCAATAGAGATACAGTCTGTATTGGAAATTAAAGCTAACGCATGGCTCTCTTTTAACTCTTTAAGTATTGCTTCTGTTTCCGGATAAGGGTGCGCTAACATCCAGTTTTTGTTCCAAAAACCTATTAGGTTATCTCTAAATTCTTCAGATAAGGGGTAATTAAATTCATTTTCTAAGCTGAGGAACATTTCTTTGAAGCTGGGATAAACACTAATCATCATGGCTTTCTCAGCTTTTATAACAAACTCAGAAAAAGGGGTTCGAGGGCAAAATATTTGGTGCAGTTCTTTGAGCGGGCTATGCAAGCCTTGTTCTACTAAAGTGCCCCAAAAATCAAATAAAATAGCTTTAATCATATTTTCACAGCCATCTAAAAAGCACGCTTTATTTATATTTTGCTGTTAGTTTATGGGATTTTAATAATTTTTAGTAATAATGACTAAGGATAACTAATAACAAAAACTCGGTCAGATGGGATCAAAAAGTGAAATTTATTGCGTTATATTCTTTCAAGAGCAGTAAGTTTTATATATGTTCTTTATTTTATGTTCTTAAAGATGGAGTTTAATGATAAAGTTTAATTATAATTAAGATGCAGGTTATTGTATGTTATTTACATGTAATCTTAAAAATATTATCAAAGAGGGATGGAATATGAAACTTAGGAATATTAAGATTTTTCAATTATTTGTTTTACTGGGTATATTAGCAATTTTGACTTCTTGTGGTGGCGGACAAACTCAAAGCACTGGAAAAAATATTTTTTTAGGCGGTATAGAGGGCTTAGAAGTTAGCTTTGAATCTTTAGGTTTACTAGAAGAAGGTATAGATACAATCTATGACACGGAAGATTTTCCGTTAGAACTATCTTTGCAAAATAAAGGGGAAGAGAGCATTCCGTTAGGCAAGGCTAGTTTTAGATTAATTGGCCCTGCTAAAGAAGACTTTGAAAATATTCCTGCCTGGACTGTCAGTAATACGGCTATTTTGGATAAAAAATCAGAATTCAATCCTGAAGGCGGACTAGAAAGTGTTACTTTTACTCCAAATGATCCTGCTGCCAAATATAAACGCAAAGTAACTGGTTTTGTTGATATTAATTGGAATGTAGAATATTCTTATGATTATAAAACACATCTGTTAATCAATGATGTCTGTTTTAAAGGTGATATCACTGATAAAAAAGTTTGCCAAGTTAAAGAAGCTAAAACTTTTGCAGTTTCAGGCGCGCCTTTGACAGTAACAAAAGTCGAACAAGATACCGGTGGAAAAGGCGTAGTTACTTTAAAAATAACAGTACAGAATGCTGGCGGGGGAGAGTCTACTTATCCAAATGAAGATTTTGACACTCGTTATTCTCAATTTTCTTATGAAATTGACGAACCTGAAAAATGGGAGTGCAAATCTGGCGGAAGAGAAAACAAAGGACGGTTTGCCGAAGTCAATGCCAATGGTCCAACTAGCACAGAAGTCCTCTGTAAGTTAAAAACCGCCTTAGCTGACGATGATTTATATACTAAAACTTTGGGCTTTACTTTAAATTATAAGTATAAAGAATTGGTTCAAAAGAAGTTAAGGATTAAAGAGAGCGTGAAGTAATAATCTTCATTTTTTAATTCTCTTTTTTTAATTTTTTACTTCTTAAATTTTTGTAATCGCTCTGTGCTCTTATCTTAATCCTACCATCTGCACAAAAGCTAAGAAACTTTCCAACTGCAAATACTCATCTGAGCCTTCTACCATTCTAAACTCCACTTCTCCACATTTATCGATAAGCTCTACTTTTTTCTTGTCATCTAATTTTAGATTCCAAATTTCTTTTTGAATTTGTTTAATAATATCTAATCCTGAAAGTCCATTGTCTAACATTAGACTTAACAATTTTTTACGCGATTCAATGAATTTTCCATTAACTGCGGTCTGCAATACATCGTTTACTTCTTTTGGTTTAGCAACTGCGGCCATGGAATAAATTATTTCGGCATCTATATTTTTTTTCATTACTGCGCAGCTTTGCAGGACATTCTCTAACTTCCTGCAGTCGCCTTCAGAAATTTCATAAAGTGCTTCTTTTGCTTCCGGAGTAACAGTAAGTCCTTCTTCTTTTGCAACTTTTTCAATTAAGGTGAAGATCTCTTCCTTGCTCAATGGTTTGAAGCGAAAAACAGCGCAACGGCTTTGTATCGGATCGATAATTTTAGAAGAATAATTACAACTTAAAATAAATCTACACGTTTTGGTGTAGTTTTCCATAGTTCGACGCAAGGCTTGCTGTGCTTCTTTGGTTAAAGCGTCACTTTCATCAAGGTAGATTATTTTGAATGGCACATCTCCGATAGATTTAGTGCGGGCAAAATCTTTTACTTTTACACGAACTACATCTATTCCTCGCTCATCGGAAGCGTTTAATTCTAAAGTGTTTTCTCGCCAATTTGGGCCAAATAGTTGTTTAGCAATAACTAAAGAGAGGGTTGTTTTTCCAACCCCCGCAGGGCCGCTAAAAAGTAAATGCGGCAGGTTTCTTTGTTGAACAAAGGCTTTAATTTTATCTATAATTTCGCTTTGCCCTTTGATCTCCTCAAAGGAGCTGGGGCGATATTTTTCTGTCCAAATAGTTGAGTCCATTTTTATTCAAGAAGCAAAATAACGGGGTTGTTATATAAGTTTTCTGCTGAATTATTATACATTTTCCCACACCTTTGTTTTTCCACACCTTTGTGATACCTCTGTGATACCTCTGTGATCTTAGAAATGTTTATATACTTTTCAAAACTCATAAAGATATGGTTTTAGAATCGCTTTTCAATCCTTTTATAGTTAAAAAAAGACCTTATGAGATGTTTTTAGCTGGTTTTCTCTATTCTATCGTGGGCGTGTTTTTAGGCTATGCTGTTTTTCGGGAGATTGCCGGTATTTTAGCTGTATTTTTAATTGTTATGGCTACGGTACCTTTATTCTATCTTACTATCAAAGAAGAAGAAGAGTTAGATTTAAAATATGACAAAGAAATATTTTTGTTAAAAGAACATACTAAAGTATTGATTTTCTTGATGTTTCTTTTCCTGGGTATTACTTCAGCACTAGTGCTTCTTTATGTCTTTCTTCCGCACAGCATGAGTTCCCAAATATTTAGTATCCAAGAACAGGCCATTCTTAACGTTAACAGTAATTTACAAGGGAATGTTACCGGTTTTGTGATTAAGTTAGATATCTTAAGTAAAATATTTATGAATAATCTTAAAGTTCTTTTTTTCTGTCTCATCTTTGCCGTGCTTTACGGAACGGGGGCAATATTTATTCTTACCTGGAATGCTTCAGTAATTGCCGTTGCTATGGGGAATTTTATTAAGCTAGAGATTGGAAAAGCCGTGGCTTTGGTTGGCTTTTCCTCTGCTTCTACTTACTTTGGGGCGGCCACGTTTAGTTTTGCTCGTTATATGACCCATGGCCTCTTTGAAATTGCTGCATATTTTATCGCCGGCCTAGGTGGCGGAATAATTTCTGTGGCGTTAGTTAAACATAATTTTGACAATGAGAAAGTTTTAATTGATGCCATGGACTTAATTTTAATTAGTTTAGGCACTTTATTTATAGCTGCATTAGTGGAAGTGTTTATTACTCCGGCTTTATTTTCTTAATTTTTAGTTAATTAGTATCAATAATTTTCTAATTATTTCTGCTTATTTTTATTCAATAAAAATGGGTCAATACCCCGCAGCTGTTGCTGTGGAGATTTTTACTTCATTAAGCTGTCATTATTTTGTCAATCTTTTTTTAATCAGTTCTAAATCTTTTTGAATACTTTGTATCTCGCGTTCTGCTTTACGATTAACTTGATAATCATATTTAGCTTGAATTCTATCTCTTTGCGCTTCCCTGTTTTGTGACATGAGAATCACTGGCGCTTGAAGAGCAGCCAGGCAAGAAAGAAACAAGTTTAGAAGGATAAAAGGATAGGGATCAAAAGGTCTTCTTAGTAGGACATAAGAATTGACTATCATCCAAACTACTAAGATTCCTAAGAACAGTAAAATGAAAGACCAGCTTCCAGCAAATTCAGCCAAGCCATCCGCAGCTTTTTGGCCAAAAGTTAATTTATGACGATAAAATGGCAGTCGTTTGTTTGAATTGATTGTATGTTCGTTGTGGTTAAAATAGTTGTTTTCTTTATATATATTTTTTTCAACTGGATTATTTTTGTGATATTTTTGGCCCATACTGTGGGTATACTTTTTTTCTTTATATATTTTTGTACTGGGTGGATTTTGGTGTTGGTTTTAGCCTGGATCAAGCCTGTGCTTAAATAAATTTTTATGGGAGAATCACAATAGTTTTACTTTCCCCGGAGTTATTTGATAAATGTCGCCTTTTTCTAGCATCTTTTTAATCAAAGTTTCTGTATCTTTCAATGGTGATTTTTCTAATATATCCTCAATTAAAACTCCCGATCCAGAGTCCATATCTTTAATAATATTGCCTATTTTTTGAAATGGGAATTCTGTGTTGTCTTTACTGGTCATCAAATCTTCTACAATCTCTTCTTCTTCAACTACTTCTTCTGCGACTCTTTCTTCTTCTAACTTTATTTTTATTTTATTTTCTAATTTTGTTTCTATTTTATTTTTTTTTGTAGTTCCTGTATTTAGGATATTTACAGCAAAATTAGCTGGCTGCTGTTCTGTTTTAATTTCTACATTTAACTTGCTATTATTTTTTATTTTTGTTGCAGCTTCATTAGATTTAGAATATCCTAATCGTCGTAACTTCATCCACAAGGGGGATACTTTCTTAACAATCTCTGGTGAGAGATATTTTTCTTCATTAAAAAGACGTACTTTTCCTATTATCAAAACAATATCTCCGGGGTTTAATGCCTCTATATTTTTACTTTCTTCAAAGAATCGCGCAACGAGTGTGGCAGAACCATCATCAAGAAGAAAATTAGTAATGTTGCCTATTTTCTCTTTATTTACAATTGTGCCGAGAGTATTTATGCGGTAGGCTCTCTTTCCATCAGCATAAATTAAAAATGGCGGCTCGTCTTCAGGAAGACGCAGCTCACTATCTATTATTTCTTTAAAAGTCAAACAAATTGCCGCCGGACGGACGGCAGGAATTTCGTTTTTAGTGGGCATTTTTTAATTTTTATTTATCATTTTTCAACAAACTTTCAATCACTAAGGGGCAGATTATATTGACTATAATCTCTGTACAAATCCGCGCTTGGGCTCATAAATATCCCCATTACGACGTAAAGTGGCTAGCAAATCTTCTACTTGGCTGGGCGTTATATTTTTCTCTTGTGCGGCTTCAATAATATTTTCTACGGGGATAGTTTTTGCTTTTATCTGTTCCTCTAAAGCAGCAATAATGTCTTTAATTAGAGTAAGACTGCTTCTTTGCGTAGCTGTGATGCGGCTGCCGATACGGTCAATATCTATTTTTCCCGTTTCTTGGTCTTTAGCAATTTGATTTAAGCAATAGTCGATTAATTCGATGGCTTTCTGCGCATCTTTCTTTAGAACCGTAGGAGATAGTCGCAGCTTTGCTGATGCCTCGGCCAAGCGAATAAGTGCTTCTAATTGCCTTGCAGTAATGGGGATGCTTTTTATACTTCCATCGTCAGACATTCCTGCACTGCGCATGGTAATGTAATACTCTTTAATTTCTTCCATGGCTTCATCGCCTATGCGCGGCTCTATTTTTTGGCGAATATAAGCAAAATATTTTTTTAATAATTTTGTAGATAAAGAAGATTCAGCTTTTTTTGGATCTTGGTGCAGCTTCAGAATAAAAGAAGCGACTTGTTCATCTTTTTCGCGATTTGGTATGTCTTTAATTGGAAAAATAAGGTCAAAACGATTAATTAAAGTGGGGGGTAAGTTTATTTGTTTGGCAATTAATTCATAAGGATCAAAGCGTCCTAGCTTGGGGTTAGCAGCAGCAATTATTGTAGTTTCACATTTTAATGTGGCTTGGATATTGGCCTTACTAATGCTGATTTGCTGCTGTTCCATACCTTCGTGCAAAGCAGAGGTGTCTTCTTTGCCCATTTTATCCATTTCATCAATAATTGCAAAACCTTTGTTAGCCAAAACTAAAGTTCCTGCTTCTAAACTCCATCCACCCAAGAATTCATCTTTTACGACTGAAGCGGTCAAACCAGCAGCCGTTGCTCCCTTACCACTTGTAAAACGAGCTTTTGGTGCTATCTTAGAAATCCTTTTGAGAAGCTGACTTTTAGCTGAACCGGGATCTCCAATTAAAAGTAGATGCATATCACCTCTAGTGATTATACCATCAGGACGCACTTTTCGACAGCCTCCGGCTAATTGTAGTATCAAAGCTTCTTTTATTTTGTCATGTCCATAAATAGAGGGGGCAAGATTCTTAACTAAAATAGGTATTAAATCTGGGTCTTGGGCAAGTTGTTTAATTTGTTCCAGTTCTTCTGGGCTTATGTTCATTTCTATATCATCATCTTGTAATGGTTCGACGTAGTTAGCTTCAATAATTAAATCATATTTTGTGGCTTGTCCTCCGGTTTTAAGTGTAATTGGAACTTCAGCTGGCCAGCCAAATACTCTTACTCTGCTCCCTGGACTACTTTTTCTTTCCGGCAGCGGAGAGACTAAATCATCTTTTAGAAAAACATTAATTCTTTTAGGCTGTGAACCATCTAACTCATCGGCAGATTCTTCTAAAACTAAACCCTGCCCGTCTACCAATTCTTTAGAAATTTCTTTAAATTTTCCTTTTCTTCCACAACCACAACGGCTTGGCTCTTTGTATTTTTTGTCTAATTGCAAGACATTTAATATATTTCCGCAAGAAGGACATTCAAATTTTGCAGCTGTAACATGAGGGCGTACATCACTCTTTTGTCGAACAATACCTTCTATTACTAAAAACTTACTTAAGTGTTTACTTCTAATTTCGCTGATATTTATTTTTTGGGAAATGGGTAGGTTATAAAGACGTACATTAAATTTGGTTATTTTTCTAGGAAGTTCAAATTCTTTAACTGCCAACTCTGCTGCTTTGAGCAATTCCTCGGGACTTTCTAACGTTTCTTCACAAATTTCTGTGTTAAACTTAACTAATTCGCCGAAGTTTAGAACTAGATGGCTCTCCCCTTTGCGCACAGCCTCTAAAAGCTGGGGGTAGTAATTCTGCTCAATAAATTCCCGAAAAATCTTAATCTGTTCTTCTACTTCCATAGTTAGCTAGAAGAAGGGTTATTTTATAAAGAATACGTTCTTGAAAAATATAATTGGAAAAAGACAATTCTTTTGGATTATTTTTTTGTATTTTTAAATGGCAACTAATTTTAGTATGGATTTTAAACCTCTACTAAGAAAAATAAGAAACAAAGTTAATGAAAATAAAAAATTAAGAAGTTTTTAACTCACTTTCCTAATACTTTCTTCAAATTCTCGATTAATTTGTCCGTAGCGTCATTTACTTCTTGCTCAGTCTTTGTACCAGTACAAACTATTTTTCCATTACTAAATAGAAGGAAAGTTGCATTAGTGCCTTTTAGTTTATGTACTAGCCCTGGAAATTGTTCTGGCTCATATTCAGTATTTGGCAGTTTTAGACCTAGTACGTTTAAATTCAAATCCATTCCAATACTACCAGATGCAACTATATTTTGTACGGTGATTACTGGTTTTATTGTTACGTGGATGTTCATTTTTTTCAAACTTTTAATTATGCTTTGAATACTTCGTTCTACGTCAGCCATGGTTCTGGCTCCTGTACAAACAACTTTTCCACTAGAAAAAATTAAAGCAGAAGTTTTTGGATCTTTAATACGTAATACTAATCCTGGAAACTGTTCTGGGTTGTATTCAGTATTTGGCAAAGTGGCTGCCATTTTCTCTAGAGGGACATCTTTCTCTAATCCGGTGGATACAACAATATTGACAATACGAATTTCTTTCTTATTTTTACTCATTTTCAATACCCCCTAAATTGGTTTAGTTCTAATTTTACTTAGTTACTTAAACATATACCCTCGCTTTTGAACTATATAAATAAAAAGACTCAAAGTCCTAGTATTTAAATCTTGCCTTTATAACCATTTAAAAAGGCTTTAAATATATTGGGTATATGTTTTTGTTTGGCGTTTTTGTGATGTTTTTAGTTGTTTTTGGTTCTGGTTTATCTCATTAAATAGAAAACAATTTAAACAAAACTAGTTAAAACCAGTTCTTCATGGAAATACTCTCTTTAATTTTTACTGTGGCAGGTTTATGCCTATTTGAAACCGTTAGCAGTATTGATAATGCTGTAATTAATGCTGAAGTTCTAGGCACGATGTCTCAAAAAGCTAGACGTTGGTTCTTGATGTGGGGATTGTTATTTGCTGTTTTTGTTGTTAGAGGTTTATTGCCTTGGTTAATTATTTGGGCCACCAATCCTTCTTTAGGGTTTATTGGTTCTTTTTTTGCTACTTTTAGCTCTGATCCTCTAGTAATTAAAGCTGTGGAAGAATCAGCACCTGTATTGATGATGGGCGGAGGAATATTTTTACTCTTCTTGTTCTTCCATTGGCTCTTTTTAGAGTCCAAAAATTATGGTTTGCATGTGGAAAAATTCTTTCACAGCCAAGCAGTATGGTTTTATGCCGTAGTTTCCATTATCTTAATGTTAGTGGTTTGGTTTGCCATGAAAATTAATGCTTTTTTAGCTTTTGGTGCAGTAGTTGGTTCGACGGTATTTTTTATTACTCATGGCTTTAAGCAGAATGCGGAAAAATCAGAGCATGAAATGATTCATGGTGCAACTAGTATGAGCGATTGGAGTAAAATAATGTATCTTGAAGTTATTGATACTACTTTTTCTATTGACGGTGTTTTAGGAGCGTTTGCCTTTACTTTGGCTGTACCTTTGATCTTGTTAGGTAATGGTCTGGGTGCTTTAGTAGTTCGTCAGCTAACTATTGGAAATATTGAACGAGTAAAAAAGTACAAATATCTTAAAAATGGAGCGATGTATTCTATATTCGCTTTGGGTTTAGTTATGGTGGCAGAAGGTTTTCATATCGAAGTTCCTAGTTTGGCGTCACCTTTAGTTACGTTTGCCATTTTAGGTTATTTCTTTTATCGCTCACACAAATTACTTAAAGTAGAGAAAGATTGCGAAGAGAGTAAGAAGATTATTGAAGAATGAAGAATGAAATAAATTGTGTTAAACTAAATTAAATACACAGAATAAAATTATAACTACTAAATTACATGAAATGCGCCATTTGCCAAGAAACATTGGGAGAAACATTTTTAGAGAAAGTTAAAGGAACGATAGTTAGAAAGCCAGGATCTAGTAAGCAATATAATATTTGTAATAATTGCCAGAAGAAGTTTAAGAGTAAAGATGAGTTGTTAAAAGAGATTAAATAGAGTTTTGTCTGATTATTCTCTATTTTTATTTTGTTGACTTAAATAAAATAAGCCCCTGGGGAGACTTTCAACCTCCTAGCGTTGAAAGCTACGAACGCTAGTGAGTATGTTTGAACTCCCGGTCTCCGGTTCTTTCAGAAGCAGTCAAGATGTAAAAACTGCTTGCCATACGAAACCGGCGCATTAGCCGCTATGCTACAGGGGCATGAATGTTCTAAAAAACAGTTTACTTTTAAAATATTCTCTTTAATATTGAATAACTTTGTTTAACCAAGTTGTGAACTTATCAAAACTTTTCTAATACCACCAACAAACTATATAAACCTTAGAAATTTACTCACTATAGATGTTAAAAAAGAAGTTAAGTAGTGTTGGGTTAAAGACTGATGCTGAATTAAAGAGAATTCTGCAAATAGATCAAGCTACTTTGGATAAATTTAAAACTGTGCAAAAAGCTGCTTTAGCAGAAGCTAAAACTCTAAACAAGAAAAAAAGTGGAAAAATAAGAGTTTTAGGAATCTCTAGTTCAGCTCGTAGTGCTTCTGGGATGGCGCAAGAAAAATCTAACTCAGAACAATTGCTCGAAAAAAGTCTAGCACACTGTAAAAACTTAGGCGCGGAAACAAAGCTAATTTCTCTTCGTGATTATGACATCAAACCTTGTCAGGCTTGTTATTCAACAGCCAATACTCATTGCCACTTTTCTTGTTCTTGTTATCCTAAAGGAACTCCTGCTGGCGATGATATGAGCAATAAACTTTATGATGAAATTTTATGGGCAGAAGTTATTATCTTTGCGACCCCAGTAAATAATTTTAAAATTTCAGCGTTGCTTGCAGATTTTATTGATCGCTGTATCAGTTTAGATGGCAGTCTACAACCTGCAGATAAAACTAATCCTAAAAACAGAGAGTTAAATATTAAACAAATGAAATTTATTGAGCAAACTGCTGATTCTAATGTTCCAGGAAGCGGCTTGCTGCGTAGATTTTTAGGAAAAGTGGCCGGTATAATTGTTACAGGACACGAAGCTGGAGCTTCTTTAACAATATCTAGTCTATTTATGACTCTGCATTATTACGGGATGATTTTTCCGCCGTTTAGCAGTGTTTATGCTATGTCTTCAATTTGTAATTCCACTTACCAAGACAAGCCTTTAGTTACCGGCAAGTGTTATGATTTGGAGATAGAAATGCAAGCTAAGAATCTAATGACTGCGGCAAAATTATCGCGTCAAGTAAAACCAACAGATTGGAGATATAATAATGGGGCAAATTAAATTTAAAATAACCAATATCCTAATTAATATATTGGTTTAATTTTTGGGTGTTAAAAAATAAAATGGTTTTGTCAACTAAACTATTGTTCATATTCGGATTGACTAATCTCTTGTGTTTATTTTTAATTTCCTTTTCTTGCCGCTGTATGGGGATGCACGATTTTACTAATAAATTATTTAAATATAAATGGTTTCAAAAATTTTATTCTTATCATTGTTATTATTGGTATGCTTTATTTATTTCAGTAGCGCTTCATGTTATTTTAGCCTTTAGTCTTTTTGGCTGGCCGTTTTAAATAAAATCCACAGAATTTTCCACCGGTCTCGGACCGGTGGTGCCGCTTTCCTTTTTGACGAGCCAACATTAACCTGTAAAAACGATCTAAAATTATTAAATCTAGTACCATTTAATCTAAAATAACTAAAGAGGTAAAATATGGTGAAAAAATATTGGAAATGTACAGTTTGCGGAGATATTCATTATGGGGAGAAAGCTCCAGAGGTTTGTCCAACTTGCGGAGCAAAGGAAGCTTACGTCTTAATTAGCGCTGCTGAAGCTAAAAAATTAATGAAGTTTTGAAGTATTTGATTTTTAAGGGCGTATAACTAGCTCAATTTTTACTTTAAAGTAGTTTTTGGTCTAAAGTTTTATAAATCACTTAGTCTGGTATTGGTTAAATTAATGGTGACCTCAAATAAATATTTAGCAGGACTTGGTATTGGGGCTTCTTTGCTATTTTATGCGCCACCATCACATGCAGAAGAAGCTAAACCTTTGAGTATAGAAGAACAAGCTAATAACGAGTGGGGCAAGGTCAATGCTGAAGTTTCTCAGATGTCTTTGGAACAAAGGATGCAGTATATAATTACGCACATAGTTTTACCTTTTGAAGATTATCATAGCTCGGTTGAAACTAGTGAAGGGTGTAATAATTATTTTTTACATTTAGCTACAGATAATGATTTAACAAATAGGGTGCAAATAAATTATTATCATCCAGAGGGCGAAGGAAAATGCGCAGATGATTTAGAAATGGGCATGATTGCTAATTTAGGTAGTAATGTAACTGGATCTATTTTTATTCCAAAAGTAAACGATATTTCTAAAGGGCCAGAAAGTTATGTCTTCTTTTTAGCACCAAATGATTTGAACTCCAAAGAAGAGTATGTAAGTTACATGACTCCTTGTAGGTTGGCATTACAATTGAATGATGACCCTCAAGATTTGTGTAAAGAAATGGCTCAAAGAATGATGGAGCAAGCCACTCATTTGGCAGTTTTACATTACAAGATCTTAGAAATGGAAGCTCGAAAGCATATCAAAAAGATTTAATTAATAAATTTTGATTTAACGTTTAATTCAAATTTCAATCCGTAAGATTTAAATAACCACGTTATTAAAATTTCAATCACAAAATGAAGAAAAGCCAATTATCCAAATCTAAAAGTAAGTCTAAAAAGAACGAAACAGTGGATAATATCATCATTCCTGTTTCAGAGCAGAAAGAAGGTCACTTCGCTTTTGATAATAATAAAGATAATACTGCTATTGCAGATGTTAAACATTCTGAAGCGGATAATAGTAGTAACGTAAAAGAAAATTCTTATTCCCAAGCTAAAATCATAGCCATTATTGCCGTTATTCTAATCGTGGGTTTTGCTTTATGGGGCGCTAGTTCAAAACTGGTTAATAAAGTGGCTGATGATAGTGTTAAAACTCCATCGATCGTTTTAACTTTAGATCAACTTCACGAGAAAAATTTAGCCGGGCAGCTTAGTCCAGAACGTGGTTATCTATACAACGGTTTTAGTTTTGTCAAGTATGAAGGCTTATGGTGGACACAGAGACAAGATGCTGGTGAGCAGGTGAAAATTCCTCTGCACTTTGGACCTTTGGAAGTTGAAGATATTGAGATAAGTGGCACACTTTCAGAAAGTTTCAATCGTGGAGAGGTGGTTTACATTTCTATCGATCCAGAAGTGGTTGGCGGACATTATGTTTTGGCAATGCGTGAATTAAGCACTAATATCGCTCAAGGCCGCAGTAGAAATACAGAAGGTGCTTGTACTAAAGAAAATGCGGGTTGTGAAGATCGCCGCATAGTAAATTGTGAAAACCAGCAAGGCGTACCAGTTATTGAGCTTAGGAATGCGCTAGAATCAAGGATTGAATTGCGCGGAGATTGTATAATTATACAAGGCCAAGATTATGGGATAGTTAAGGCCGTTGATAGATTATTATTGCAGTGGTATGGAATAATGTTAAGAAAGTAAGGTTTTAATCTCTTTTTTATTCTAGCTTTTCTTTTGATTCTTATTTACCGTAATTAACTATCTGCTTTCAATCCCAAAACTTCTACTTGATTATTATCTAATGTCAGAAGACGGAAGTTCAAACCCATTTCTAAGACGGCTTCTAAGATGGCCATATGTTCTTTGCCGCTGCCTGAAGCAAAGTTTAGAGCAATTTCAAAATCACTAACTTTATTCTGCAATTGTTTTTTAATATTGGTGATTATGGTGTTAATTTCTTGAAAATTGTCAATCAGAATGAATTCTAAGTTTTGTGGTCTTGTAATGAATTTTTCTTGTCCAAATTTATCTGTTATAAGAAAAATTTTAGTCCAAGGCCTTGATTGAATAAGACGATTCACTTCCGTCCAGGTTCCTTTTCCTGAGGAAAGGCAGGCGATTAGAGTGGGCATAAGTTTTTGAGAGGAGTGGGATTTATTAAGTTTTGGGTTGGCTATTTTTCTGTTTCTATATTCTGGAGAATATAAATACAGAAGCTTTTAAAATGGGCTTAATTTTTAGCTTTGAATGGAATATAATAACCTTATTCTTCGTTATGGGGAATTGTTTTTGAAAGGTGAAAATCAATGGACTTTTGTTCAAGCTTTAGTTCGTAATGTTAAAGCTTTGTTAGGTCCTCGTGAGGTTAAGATTTTACGTGGGCGGTTAGTCTTACCTTACTTTTCTGGACATGCGTGGTTGAAAAGGATCTTTGGCATTACCTCTTATTCTCCTGCTTTACGCGTAGGGAAAGATTTGGAAGAGATTAAGAAAGCAGCTTTAGTTGCTTTTAGTGGTTTGAAAGGAACGTTTCGAGTGGAGAGTAAAAGGTCGGATAAATCTTTTCCGGTGCAATCGCCGCAGATAAATCAGCAGTTAGGGCAGTTTATTGAAAAAGAATTGTCTTTAGAGTTTGCTAGAGATTCAAAGCAAGTGCTTTATATTGAAGTTAATCAAGATGGAGCTTATCTTTATACTGAAGTTGTTCCTTGTCTTGGTGGCTTGCCAACCGGTGTCGAAGGAAAAGTTATGTTATTGCTGGAAGATACAGCAAGTTTATTGGCTGGTGTTTTAATGATGAAAAGAGGATGTAGTCTAGTGGTTGTGGGACTTAAAGAGCAAGATATTTCTTTATTGCAGAAGTATTCTCCGTTTAAGATGGAGTTTAATTTGCTTAAAGATTATTCTGCCATTGAAGATTTGGCTAGAGTAAAGAAGATTGATATTTTAGTAAGCGGGCAAAGGTTTGAGAATTATTCTAAGATTGAAAGTTGTTTAACTGTGTTTAGACCACTGGTGGCGTATTCTGAAGAAGAGGTTAAGGGGGAGATGGAGAGGTTGAAATGATCATTACAATGGCGGTTTATTTATCCAATTCTTTTAGAATATAGTTTATCTTTTCTTTTAAAATTGGCAAATTTTTCATATTATTTTTACCTCTTCATTAAGTATTCTCTCTTTAATTAAGTGATTAATGGAGTTATAAGTTAAGAGATCTACTTTTTTCTTTAATTTGTCTTCTAATTCTTGCTGTAGACCAACAAAATCTAACAAACTTTTCTTATTTTTATATTTAATTAAAACATCTACATCACTATTCTTTTTTTGCTCACCTCGAGCATAAGAGCCAAAGATTCCGGCTTTTATCACTCCATTTTTTTTAAGAATAGGAATTATTTTTCGTTTGATATTTTGAAGGTTATTTTTTATAGGTTTTGTAAGTGTAAGCTAATATTTAAAATATGCTATTTTTCTATAATGGTTGGATATTTAGTATCTCATGGGCATTGGGTGTCAGAGTGTTTGGTGGCGTATTCTGAAGAAGAGGTTAAGGGGGTAGATGGAGAGGTTTGATTACGGTATTTTTCAAATAATTTTTAGCATCTTAATATTACAATTCTATGTTCTACATTAGTTTACTTGCGAGAGAAAGATTTTTAAATATTAACAGTTTTATACTAAAAACATGAAAAAAACAAACTTTAAGCATAAAACTTATAACTATCTGTCGGCGAGGGAAGCAGAATTGCTCAATTCTGTAGAAAGTTTGCTGCTCATTTCATTAAAACAAGTACAAAGGCTGACTGGTTGGAATGTATCTTCTATTAAAAACACTTTACACTCATTGAAAAATAAAAACATTCTTACTCATTTGGAAAGGAATTCTTACGTTTTAACAGAGAAAATTCCAGAGAATATATTCTCGCTGGCTTGCGTCATTAGAAGCCCTTCTTATATCAGTTTCTGGACTGCCTGCTCTTACTATGGATATACAGAACAACTACCTAAGACCATCCAGTTAGTATCGACTAAACAGTTTCCTCCTCTTAAAGTTGGAGAATATACCCTAGACACAACTACATTTCAAAGCAAAAACTTCTTTGGTTACAAGAAGATTAATCATTTTGCTATAGCTGAAAAAGAAAAATTACTTATAGAAATTATCTATAAACCAGAAAAAGCGGGAGGTTTAAGTGAAGTTAAGAAATGTTTAAAGAATATGTGGGTGGAAATCAATCAAGAAATCTTATTAGAGTATCTTCATCGTTTTAATAACCAATCTTGTTTTGCTCGCTTAGGGTATTTATTGGAAGAAATGAAGATTAGCAATAAAATTACCCAAGAACTAGAAAAGAATCTTCCTTTAGGATTTGTAAAGTTAAATTCGCAAAGAAAAGTTTCAAATAAATACGACCAAAAATGGAGGATTAACATCAATGATCAATAAAACTGAATTAAATAGAATTGCTCTTGAAAGCGGTCTGGATTTATATCAACAAGAGAAAGATTACTTGCTTAAATTATTTTTGTTTTATTACTACAAAAAATTTGACGGGGCGGTCTTTAAAGGCGGCACTTGCTTAAAATACACTTTAGGGGTCGAAAGATTCTCTGAAGATTTAGATTTTAATATTAAGAAGGTTAGTAAATTCCAGCAGGAAGTTAAAGAAGTACTTCAAAAAATTAGAGAGCTTGGAATAGAAAGCCATTTTATTAAAGAAGAGAGCTTTGCTGATTCTTATACTTGTGAAATTACTTTTGCCGGCCCTCTTTTTGATGGAAAAGCGCAAACTAGAAATAAGTTCCGTATCGATGCAGGATATAGAACTGGAACATTTCTCAAAGCGCAGTGGAAATTAATCCAAAGTGAATATCCTGAACTTAACGCTGGGTTTTTAGTATTGACCATGCACCCAGAAGAAATATTGGTAGAGAAAGTGGCTGCTTTGTTTAATCGTAAGAAAGGCCGTGATCTTTATGATTTATGGTTTTTGATTAATTCTAAAATAGAGCTTAATAAGGAGTTATTGCAGAAAAAACTAAAGAAAGAGAAAATCAAAATAGATTTTAATAATATTTGTTCTAAAGAAGAATATGAAAGAGACATGTCAAAACTAGTTAGCAGAGTGATACCTTATGGGCAGGTTAGAGAAGCAATTTTTAAGATGTTGGATAAAGGATAAACTATATTCCTACTTATCTTTTATGTGGTTTAAATAACTTCTGAGCAAGAAATCCCCACGCTTTAGCGTTGGGGATGAATTGCGAAAGTTACTAATTCTATGTCTTAGCTATATGGCTTGGTAAAGTGATGAGCCTCAA
>Ga0209541_10003358_pt1 | contig 29449 bp, 29 predicted proteins | sample RifCSPlowO2_01_FD_184027 | JGI IMG/M metagenome (GOLD analysis project Ga0209541, IMG submission 184027) | Groundwater microbial communities from Rifle, Colorado - Rifle CSP2_plank lowO2_0.1 (SPAdes) (version 2) | ecosystem: Environmental > Aquatic > Deep subsurface > Groundwater | place... | reverse complement strand
TTCTCATTTCGTTTTTGTTTCCTGTTTAAAAAATAATTTGATTGAAGATACGACCTTAATTTCTCAGGCGTATAAAATCTTTCACCGTTTTTATCCCTTTCCGAACTTATTAACCCTCTTTTTTCCAGCCTTCTTAAAGTTGAAGCTGAAATCCCAAATTCCTTTGCAGCCTCGCCCACACTAAAATGTCGGTTTTTTATTAAATCATTAATTTCTTCTTGTGAAAAATAACGAGCATTCCCGGCTTTTCTTATGGAGTGTAAATTACCTGCTTTATCCCAACGTCTCAACGTGTCTAATGACACACCCAGCAACCTGGCAGCTTCGCTAATATGTATTAAATTATTTTGTTCAGGCAGTATATCGGGCACAATTTTTGTTCACACGTTGTGGATTAACAACTATGCAATCCTTATCAAATATCATTAAATCACGAAAAAGAGTTTACAGTCAAGAGCCTATGCATAACTTAACCAACACTCGTCTTTTGTCTTATTACCGGCCTTTAAGTCACTTTATTAAAAATATATAACTTAATTCCACTTTTTTGTCATACTTTTTCTGATACCTTATTGAGTACTTTACTTGTTCTAGTTTAATTAAGTTTTAAATCAACTTATATTTTGATTAATTTTTTAATTTACACTTGCTTTTATATATATAACTATCTTAATTTTGTTCACTTGTTGATAATTGATTATTTCTAGCTAATAATGCATTTGAATTATCCTAAACTATTAATTTCCTTCTTATACCGTCAATTAGAAACACTATGTCGTTATATATTTAACATTTTATAATTACGTTTAACGACTATTATTCGCTGTTCTCACATTTATTCAAGATATAATAAGGATTTAATTAAGAACTGCTTAGGCATATCTATATAATGAAAATGTGAATAATAAGGATTGCTTATGCGATTATATGCATATGTATGTAAGTAGCACTGCGTAATGCGATCTCGGTATTTATGGAAGCCGTAATTTATTTAATTTTGGAATAGCTACATTATCAAAATAAAAGTGGAATATTACGCAGATTTCATCTATAAGCAATCTATTGCTAAAGGTTCCGCCACACAATTTAACTATTTTATCGCCTACATACATTTCCCTCATATAATTATTTCCTGAAGAAAAGGATTCATATTCATTTTGAAAAGTATCAGAATTTATATTTGTTTTTTGATTAAACACCGTTTTAATAGTACTGCTTAACATTTCATACTCATATTTTTTTACTAAAAAACGTGTGTGAATATATTCCAATGAATTATATATGAAATAAGATGATATAATAAGGTAAGTTTTTTCCCATATATACTAAGCATCCTTACCCAGATTCATTAAACCGTCAACAGTATTTATAATATAATTACTAAATTCCTTTGACACAGTTACAACATTTTCCTCAAGATACGTATATTTATTTTCTTCATTCGTATATTTTTGTCGGTATATTCTTCGCAACATATTTTCCGATATCATATATTCTCGTATGGTTCAATATAAGAAATCTTATGACCAACGGTCCCATTCCTCCCGGCGACGGGGATACAATTTTTAAATGTGACATATCAGATTTTAAATCTAAATCTCCGTTTACTTTACCGTCTACCATTGATGTACCAAAATCTACAACCACAGCATCTGTGACAATATCTGAAGAGTTAACTAAATTTGGTACTCCCGCACTTAATATAACTATGTGATAATCGAGTTTCTCACCTTGAACGTAATTGTCAATAACAGACAAATTTACTCTATTTAATTTAAAAAAATGAGCGACAGGACGTCCTACTAAATTTCCATTTCCAATAACACAGGCATTTTTATTACGAATATCTATGTCATTAATATCTAAAAAATATTTTAAAGCTCTTACAGCCGGTGGAAAAATAACCGGATCATTTGAATAATACCGGAACTGGTTTTTACTCGAAAGAACATCTATATCTTTATTCGGAGGAATTAAATTTATAATATTATTCAGACTTTGTCTTGGTAATGGCATTTGAATAATAACACCTGTCACATCCTCACTACTCAACATACCGTGTATTTGGTGATATATAGCATCATCTGACTCACTATCGCTTAAAGATACATGATCCGCGGCTATTCCAAGTTTAGAACAAACTTTTAATTTAAGTTCAACATACTTTTTTGAAATTTCATTGTTTCCGATTTGAATGATCAAAAGTCTACCGATTGATTTCCCGGAATCTTTAATTTTTTGTATATTTTTAATAATTAATAAATCCAGTTTCTTAGCTTCCGTTTTTCCGTCGAATAAATTCATATTGAGATTATACATTATATAGCATGTAAAAATGGTACAGTATTAGCGTTAGCACTATAATATATTAATACTAAATATATTCAAACTTTAGTAATAGCACAATAATTATAAAAGGTTGAAAAAAATAGCCTCCGGTGTACGGAGGCTTTGAAACTATACTTCGAGTACAAAATAATGCCGTTCCCAATGTGCCGTGCCGCTGCTTTGAGCCCTCCTTCGTGTATAAGTGGGGTCCGCGCTTATCATCCTCAGATGAAAAGTTAAAAAGATCCCAAAAGGAAGAGAATTCGCCGAGGAAATCTCAAAGGATCTCAGCTTAAGCGAACACACTAGGACGCATCCACCTTCGGCGGATGAGTTTGGATTTAACATCCTGTGTAAAAAATAACATATTAAAACAGATAGTCAATATGACATAATGTGCGTAGAAACATTTTGATTATATCACAACTAAAACCGGCATAAAAATACTCTCATTTTCTAATGTACACTATATTAAAATTTATAAATGTAAAGTTTTTGCAGCAAATGAAGTTAAAGGTCTAAGTAAATCACCCGCTTTACCCGATATTACAAGTATAAGCAGCAAATATATTCCGTACCTCTCCATCTGCAACCATTGAAAAGCCAGGTTTTTGGGTAATAAACCATAGACTACTCTGAATCCGTCTAAAGGGTAAATAGGTATAAGATTGAAAAACCCAAGTATAAAACAAAAATAGGCAGTATACCCTAGAACCGGTTTAATTAAATTAAGTCCAAATACATTGGGTAGGTTAAATACATTTAACACTAAAGCTATAATTAAGGCAAGAATAAAGTTTGAAAGCGGTCCGGCGAATGCAATAAGAGCCGAATCCCGTTTAGGATTTTTTAAAAAAGTCACATCAAAAGGAACCGGTTTTCCCCATCCGAATCCTACAAATATTAATAAAAGAGTCCCAATTGGATCCATGTGCGCTAAAGGATTTAAAGTAACTCTTCCTAATGCTTTGGCCGTGGGATCTCCCAATTTATTTGCCACATAGGCATGGGCAAATTCATGTATAGTAATAGAAAATATTAAGGATAACGCCAGCATAATAAACAATATTGGACTCTCGACTAACGCATTGATCAGCATAAATAAGATAATACCATAAAAAACAATTCAAACCGGAAAATATGAAGAAATTACAAATTTATTAAAATAAAATCCTCATATTCCAAATACAAAGTAAAAATGATAAAATCCAGCAATGACAAATTTAATAAACAACGCCTTCGAAGAGCTGAAAAAGGTTCAGTGGCCGAATAAAAACCAGACTTTCCGCTTGACGATATATGTAATAAGTGTTAGTTTTACCGTCGGTTTAATTGTTGCCGGGATAGATTATATATTTTCAGAAGGATTATCTATAGCTCTAGTAAAATAATCAAAAATACTATGACAGACAATGATTTGGAAATGCAAAATTTAAATACAACCGATGACCAAAACACCGATCAAAACTTAAATACAGAAGAAAACGCGGAAGAAGGTGTAATTGTAATAAACAGAAGCCCCCACGACAAAGCTAAATGGTATGTTATTCATACTTATTCAGGGCACGAAAAAAAAGTTGCCATTACTTTAAAACAAAGAGTTGAAGCCGGAGGATTTACGGACAGGATTTTCAAAATTTTTATCCCTCAACAGCAAAAAGTAGTGATTTCTGAAGGTAAAAAAAGAACAGTTGATGAGAGATTATTTCCAGGATATGTCATGGTTAATATGATAATGGATGACGACGCATGGTATATTGTACGATCGACACGAGGTGTCACCGGTTTTGTAGGAACAGGCAATAACCCTACTCCTCTGCCTGAATCTGAGGTGAGAGCCTTGATGAAATTCACTAAAATGGAAACCCCCAAATTTGAGGCAAAATTCTCCGTCGGAGATTCGGTAAAAATTATTGACGGACCTTTCAAAGAGCATCTTGGGAAAGTTGATGAAGTAAATGAAGAACAAGGAAAAGTAAAGGTTTTGATTTCTGTTTTTGGAAGAGAAGTGCCCGTAGAGCTGGACTTTTTGCAGGTTTCAAGCATTTAAATTTTTGACAGATTGTGAACTTATGCAAAACTATGAAACCGGCTACCGCTTTTGCCAAAATTAATAATTAAATATAAAATAGCAAGGTATTATGGCTACACAAACAACAAAGAAAGGTAAAAAATTAAAAGCATTAGTTAAACTAAACTTACAGGCTGGAAAAGCTACACCCGCCCCTCCTGTAGGTCCCGCATTAGGTCAGCACGGTGTACCGTTAATGGATTTTTGCAAAGAGTTCAACGCCAGAACCTCAAAAATGGGAGACGATCTTATTCCGGTGGTAATTACAGTATATGAAGACAGATCCTTCACTTTTATAACTAAATCCCCTATTACTTCTTCATTAATATTAAAAGCATTAAAAAAAGAGAAAGGCTCAGCCATTCCAAATAAAGATAAAATCGGCTCTATAACAAAAACCCAGGCCGAAGAAATTGCCAAGTTAAAGATGGATGACCTTAATACCATTAATCTTGAGCAGGCATTAAAAATTGTTGAAGGAACAGCCAGATCAATGGGGGTAGAAGTTAAATGAAAAACGCTGCCAAATTATCTAAAAGAATAAAAGAAGTAAAACTATATAAGCTGGAAGAAGCAATAGAGTATATTAAAAAATATTCCAAAACCAAATTTGACCCTACTTTAGAAGTGCACATAAACCTAAATTTCGACAAAAAGAAGCAGGAGCAGAACATACGGTTCACCACAGTGCTTCCCCACGGAACGGGAAAAAACAAAAAAGTAGCTGTTTTGGCAAGCAAGAAAATACAAAATGCCGATTTGGAGTTATCCGAATCAGATATAGAGAAGCTAGAAAAATCTATTTTAAAACCCAAAACTGATTTTGATGTTCTTATCTCCGAACCCAGATTTATGACAAAGCTTGCTAAAGCGGCAAAAGTATTAGGACCTGCAGGTGTGATGCCTAATCCTAAAAATGGAACTGTAACAGAAGAAGTTGAAAAAGCTGTAGAGCAAGTAAAAAAAGGTAGAGTTGAAGTTAAAACCGAACCGAATGCCTCTCTTATTCACACTATAATAGGTAAACTTAGCTTTGATACTCCAAATTTATGTGAAAACTTTACTGAGTTATATTCTGCTATCAAACATAACAAACCTCAAAAATCCTCAAATGACTGGATTAAGTCCATATATTTATCTGCAACTATGAGTCCTTCCGCTCAACTTGATTTAAATTCTCTTTAATTACAAAGTAATAAATTATTTCAACTATATTTAAAATTCACTAACAGTTCTTTTACTTACATTTCTTTCCATATTATTATTTCTCCATCTTATACTTACCAATATGTCTATTACGTTACACACCATCCCACTTAACTATAATAATATGCCACGTATGCTCCATACATGTTCTTATATACTATAATATATTTATATGAGTGTATAAATAATCGCAGCCATATTATCCTTATACGTATTAATTATATAACATGTTATATAATAACTAATGAGTATTTCCATAGGGATTATTATGTATTCATTTAAGACCCAATTCGATTTAAATTTAAAAAATACTATGTCAGATTACGGGAAGCTGATAAAATCTCCAAGTGCTAAACATGATGCTTAGTATATGGTTAAGTTTGTTACTCAATTACAACACTTCATCTATATGGTAAATAACAATATAATGAGTCTTTTTAGTACACAAATATCTACTTAATAAAACATGTTTTGTCGTATATTATGACAGTTCTATGTTATAACTATTTCAACTTTCAGCTTTTTAAAATTAATAGACTTTTAGATAAAATGTTGACTTTTCCTTATTATCATATACAATATTCAATGTACCAAAGACAGCAAGGTTCTTTTAGCTAAAGCGTACAAAAGCCGCTTAAAAAGAATTAAACATCTTGCCTAGGTTAATCAACATTGAAAGCACACAGCGATTCTAAGCACTAATTTAAGTAGTCGGATGTTTTAAAGTGCATATCAAATGATTAGACTCACCTTTGGTGAGTTTTTTTTTGCTTGAAGAACAAGACAATTTGAAAAACTGGTCAAAAGATAAAAAAATATATGCCAAACTCTAAAAACACACAAACAGTTAAAGAAATAAAAGAAAAAGTATCCAAGGCTAAATCTATTGTTTTTACTGATTATAAAGGATTGGACGCAAATAAGGCCAACGAATTAAGGGCTAAAATGCTTGAAGAAGGCGTGGAATTAACTGTAGCTAAAAATACTCTCTTAAACATCGCTCTTAAAGAAGAAAAGTTCGATGCGGAAAAAGTTAAAGAACACTTGAAAGGTCCTACCTTAGCGTTTTTTTCATACAATGACGCGGTTTCGCCTCTAAAAGCTCTAGCCGAATTTATTAAAAAAGTTGAACTCCCCGTTATAAAAGGGGCTTTTATAGAAAAAGAGTATTTCAATGCTGAAAAAGTAAAAGAAATTAGCAATCTGCCCTCAAAAGATCAATTGATTTCACAAGTTGTGTGGGGATTAAAATCTCCGTTATCGGGATTTGTAAATGTTTTAGGCGGATCACAACGCAAACTAGTGTATGCTTTGTCCGCTCTTGCCAAAAAGAAACAAGGTTGAAGGAGGTGTTTAGTAATGTCAGATAAATTAAGCGAAAATTCCAAAAAAGTAATGGATTTAGTTGAAAAAATGACAGTTTTGGAACTAAATGACTTAGTAAAAGCTTTGGAAGAGAAATTCGGCGTATCGGCTGCTCCGATTATGATGGGAACAATGCCTATGGGCGGAAACGGCGGACAGACTGCAGAACCTGAGGAAGAAAAAACAGAGTTTGACGTAGTTTTAACCGACGCAGGGGCCAATAAAATAGGTGTTATTAAAGCAGTTAGAGAATTGAACCAGAGTTTAGGTTTAGTTGAGGCTAAGGGTTTGGTAGAATCCACGCCTAAAGCGGTACTGGAAGGCGCCAAAAAAGACGCTGCTCAAGCCGCTAAGAAAAAGCTTGAAGAAGCAGGCGCAAAAGTGGAATTGAAGTAAGTCGTACCATAATTTCAAAAAGGTCCTCAGATTGAGGACTTTTTTGTATACATTTTACTAACCTATAAACTCCCTGTAACAAGTTTTCACATTCTCCCCCAGCTGTTCGGCTGCATCCTCCGGAGTGGCTTTGTCGCTAACCCAAATTCCCGCGCCAAGCTCTAAACCTCCGAAAACTTTAATATGCGGAATAAATCCTACATGCCAATGGTAAGGCTCATATTTCATTGTATGAATCCAAAAATTTCTGTCAGGCTTATTGAACATAGCATTGTATGACCATAATGCGGCCTTTAAAATCTGTGTGAAGTCGTTAATCTCCATGTCATTTACATATCCGAAGTTGGGTTTGTGTTCTTTTGGTATTAAAAGCATTTCATAGCTCCATCTGCAGGCTACCGGTACCAGCAAAACGAAATGAGGAGTCTCATGGACTATCCTTTTCTTCAATGCCAGCTCCACTTTTATTTTATCGCACCAGTAACAGGAATTATGCTCATTGTAGTATTTCATCGCTTCGGTCTTTTCCATTTCTATTATTCCCGGGAAACCTTTTAATGCCACTATTTGCGAGTGAGGATGCAGTATAGAAGCTCCGGCTTTTCCTCCCCTATTATTAAAGATCATTACCTCTTTATCCTGGGAATTATAGTATGTAACCCTGTTCAAAAATGCCCTCATTATTCTGACATTTTGTACCTGTGGCAGGTCTTCAATATCTTTATCCTGATATGGAGAGTGCACAATTATTTCGTGATCTTCAACCAAAGGATATTTATTTCTGAATACGCGTACATTCCAGTCTTCGGCATCTTGATAAACGGTAGAAGGAGTCAAATCCTCATTCCCTTTGGCAAATCGATCTACGTTTACTGGAGTTTGTGATGTACTTATACCGGATCCGGCAGCACCTGTTTGATCAGCTCTTTTGGCTCTGTTGGTAGCAAGTATTGTTGGAATCCCGGTTAATTCATCAAAAATAAATGTGGTCATATAAAACTTTCTTCATGCAATTTTACAACTTTTTCGTATAATATTTTATATTCCAAAGCGCTCTTATCCCAGCTGAAATCTGTTTTCATCGCGTTTTCTATCATTGAATCCATTAAATGGGTCCCGTAAACTTTAAATGCCCTTTGCACAGCCGACAAAAGCCTGCCCGAAGAATAAGTATCAAATGAAAATCCATTAACTCCGTCGGTTACAGAATCCTTTAAACCGCCGACTTCATGAACAATAGGCAAAGATCCGTACCACATTCCGATCATTTGAATTAATCCGCAAGGTTCATATTTGGAAGGCACCAGTAAAAAATCGCTGGCCGCATATATTTGATTTGCCAGTTCAACGTCAAATTTAATATTCACAGAAACATTCCCTTCTAATCCTTCTTTTTCATTTAATTTGGCAAAATTTGCCTCCCACTCTTTATCTCCTGTTCCCAAAAGCACAAACTGGCCACCGTTTTTCACTATTTCGGGAACTATCTTAATCAAAATATCCAAACCTTTTTGATTCGCATCAAGCCTGGAAATAAAAGCAAACGTAGGCTTGCGGAAATTCTCTAGTTTTAATTCTTTTTGAATATCTTCCTTATAGCTTTTTTTAGCTGAAGTGTAATTACCCGAGTCATAATTTCTGGGAAATTGCGAATAGTCTATTCCATTTAAAATTCCGGTCAGCCTGCCCTCTCTGCCTTTTATCACTTCGCTTAATTCTTTGCCAAATTCCTGTGTGACAATCTCACGTGCATACGTGGGAGAGACCGCATTTACATAATCACTCGACGTTATACCCTGCAAAATCAAATTTAAGTCACCGTCGGAAACATCCCAATCTATTAATCTGTGCTCGCCGGGATAAATTCCTACATCCTTAACCAAGTCGACACCGCCCTTGCCCTGGTATAAAAGATTATGAATAGTAAACACTGTCGCCGGTCTTTCTAATCCCAGTTCGTCGTTTAGCAAATGTGTAATCAGACCGGTATGCCAGTCGTTGCAATGGACTAAATCATAGGTGTTAAATTCTGATTTAACATACTCAACAACAGCCATATCAAAAAAAGTGAACATTTCGGTTTCGGATATATTATTAGCAAAAGCTTCTCTTCCACCCTTTGAAAAGTATTTATAATTTTTCAGCAAAAATACATCTACATTTGTGCCAGGAAGCTTAGTTTTATATACTTCAACCTGATTATTCTCCCCACCAAATGGAATATTTAAATCAAGACTTTTGTAAACATCCCGGTCTTCCAATTTAGCGTTGTCAAAAAAAGGAACTACAACGTCAGCGTTTACTCCTACTTTCTCCAAAGCTTTAGGCAGCGAACCGATTACATCCCCCAAACCGCCGAGCTTTACAATAGGCGCAACTTCGGAGGCGGCAATTAATACTTTCATCATGCTATAAGGGTATCAAAAAATGCATTTTATGACTACTTTTAATTATAATCTGCCTGATTCCTTCACCCATTTCTCAAAATCCTCTTTGGTTTTTACATTTTTAAAACTCTCTCTGGCCAAATCCGAAAATTCTTCCCATTTTTGTTCTAAGAAAGGTTTTACCGACGGTATATGTCTGGCTGCCCACAATTCGTCAACTACATGTAGAACATCATAAATATCCGTGCCCTGATTCAGCTTTATTATGGCATCCCTCCACTTAATTGCCTTTTCAAAATCCTGTCTTCGGGCAGATTTATTCATTTCATCCTCAAACTCCAAGATTATCTGGTTATACCATTCCGGTGGTGTACGGACGCCAAAAGAATCTTTCATAAATGTCGAGGAATTCTCAAGGTGTTTCCTTCTTATATAACCGCTTCTCTGCCATTCAAAAGCCTGGTCTACTATATCTCTGTATAATTTCTCGGCCGTTTCCCTGGTTTTTGCTTCAAACTCCCCGGTATAAATTACTTCCCTCAAAGCAAATGCTCCCTGCTCCACCATTTCCAAACTCCACCAAGGCAAGGCGCTCGCCCACCAAAACTGGTCAGAGGCTAAGGCTTTATCCATTTTTTCCCGCGCGTTTTTCCAGGAATCCGTATCCTTGTCATTACAGCTTCCTAGTGTACTCAAACAAAATTCCACAAACTGCCATTGCAGATTATGAATCGGATTCTCGGGATTTTTCCATAAAATAAAGGATTTACTTTCGGTGTATTGGGTCCTTTCCCTATCCAGCCAAAAATCCTGTTCTTGATTGGTCCAGGTTGTAGGACGGAGGTTAACTTCTTCTACCTCTTTTACATCTTTTATAAGCCCGGAAGGATAAGCAGATTGCAGCTTATGCGATGCTAATAGTTCGAACAATACTTTTTCATATCCGATTCTATGGTGTCCGAAAGTCTCCGCGTCCATTACCGTAAACCAGTATTTATTTTTTTTCTGCAGATCCTGGGTTTCATACAAAAGATCTTCGCCGGAACGAACCACTGCACCAAGTATCAAGGCGCTTACCCTTTTATTTCTAAAGAACACAAACAACCCTGAATCATTACCCGTATATAATTTATCGGCTCCGGCTTCTTCAGTTCCATAAGACAGCTCGGGCGCAGCCAACCACTTGTATCCCAACTCCTTCACTACCTTCAATACTTTGTCATTTACAGCCATTTCAGGCGAGAAAAATCCATCAGGTTTATATACTTCGCCGAAGTATTTTTTATTTTCTTCATCATTTAGCTTTATTTGTCTTTCGATTTCATTTTCAGGAAGAAGAGGTAGAAAAGCGTGATACATTGCACTGCCGGTAAATTCTACAATGCCTTCTAACGCGAGAAGTTTTAAGCCGTTTATAACATCTTCATATCCGCGATCCAATAAAAGTTTGGTCAGCGCTCCGTTCATATTAACTAAAGTTTTACTTTTTTTATATTGGGTAAATCCTTTAATCAAAGGACGGTAACATTCATTAACTATACGAAGCAAAATATCATCCTGCTGATTATACGGTTGATAGAAATGTAATAAGTTAATCCATTGCATATTATTTAATGAAGATTAAATCAATTAGAATAATCTATTTTCATATTTTAACATAATTTCTCGTATCTTCGCACTTAAGGATATTATCTGATCGTGAATTTGAGGAAGCCCCAATGTATCGCCATATTTATGCCAAAGATTCAAACTGTTCTCAATCATATTTTTACTAAAAAGAACCTCGCCTGTAGGGAGAACTTTATTGGATATCCACCAGAACTGGTCGCTGTTTATCACCATTAAAAGCAGGATTTTCTTTTTTAAAAATTTTCTTTCGGATTCATCTTGAATCTTTGACAGATATGAAAAATCCCAGATCGGAAGTGTTTCATTTCCGTCCGATATAGGCTTATAAATATTCTTATAATTATCCAGGGCCAGCTTTACCATTTCCCATTGAATTTTATGGATTTCATTTTCCGGATGGTCCCACATAGGATACAAAATACCGGAACTTACTTCCGAATCGCTCGCCCCCCAGCTTGATTCTTTTATCTCCACTGATTCTCTATATTGGCCGGATTCAACCAGCTCGCTCACAGTTATTACTTCTATTTCACGGGATAACAGCTCCTCCAAAAAAGTATCCAGTATATAAATACCTTCTTTATAATGGTGGCCGAAAGTTTCTCCGTCCAGCACAATTACATGATCCGTATCTTTTCTTTCACTTATGCCGGGATTTGTGAAATATAGCAGGTCTTTAACATTAATATCTCTTTTAAACGCCATAGCATTGCTAAGATCTCTGTCTCTGACCACAAGTTTTAAACCGGAGTCCTTTAAGGAATAAACTCCAGGTTTATGACCGCATGTTTCATCTGCAATAACCCATTCGTAACCCAAACTTTCAATAGCTTTTACCAAATTGGAATTAAGTGCAAGTTCAGGAGGGAAAAATCCGTTCAGATTTTTTATCAATATGCCCGCTTCCCCTTCAAAGCCACTGTGTCTCCCCAAATAATATCCCGTCCCATATTCATTCAATATTATTTCGTCTTCGGCAACTTCCTGCGGAATTTTGGTTAAAATAGGATGATAGGCCGCGGTACCGGTTAATTCTATTTTTTCTGATTCTTTTAATTCCTTTAGATATTCTATCCACGTTTTATATCCATATCTATGTATTTGCTGTATTAAGCTAAGAGGAACATTAAGAGTGAATTTGGAGTTTCTTTTATTTTTTATTAAACGCAATAGAGGTAAATAACAGGCTTCATATATTTCTCTGAACGACTGTTCTGATTGAGTAATTGGTTGGTACAAATGTAACAATATTGCTACAGCCATTAACCTATTATCTATAAAAAAGACCTTAAAGTCCAGTAAGAGAATAGTTGATTTAAGGGGTAAAAAAATGAAGTCCAGCCTGGGAGGGACGATTTCTTATTCTCCTGCCCACAGAACAAGAATCTTTTCCTTCCCAGACTGGGCTTCATTTATACATAGAATTATAGCACTATATTATAGGTCTGTCAATTAGTGGGGTGTGCTATAAACAGCACTATTAAAGGAAATACACACATTTTATATAATTTATATTACTTTAAAAGAGTGCTGCTTCTATACTGCGTGATTTATAGCCTTTTTTACTCTTAAATGAAATTGCTCTCTCATAAAGCCGCACATATTCTTTTGCACTATACTCCCAGCTAAAGTCACTCTTCATCGCATTTTGCATCAATTTGTGCCATAGTTTCTTATTTTTATACAACTCAACTGCTCTAACGAGCTGGCCAAATAACGAGAACTCATTAAAATCAGTAAAAACAAAACCATTTCCTGTACCTTTGCTCGAATCGAAGTTTTCAACTGTGTCAGCCAAACCTCCGACCTTCCTTACAATTGGTGCTGCTCCATACCTCATTGCTTCTATCTGAACTATGCCGCACGGCTCGAATCTTGATGGGTACAATATGCAATCAGATCCTGAAAACAGAAGACGAGGCAAAGTAAAATTCGGATATGGATGTATCCCTACTTTATTCGGAAATGTTGATTTAAGATGATTAAGCATATCCACCAGAGCCCCTTCTCCTCCACCGACCTGTACAAATTGTACGTCATAATCTGTTAGTACATGGTATAAAGTTTGAACTATAAGGTCTACCCCTTTTTGCATGTCAAGTCTACCAACAAATCCCAGCAGTAAAGTGTTGTCACTGACAGGCAGGTCATACTCCTTCTGTAATGCGGTCTTGTTTAATTTTCTTAAACCCACGTTTCTTAAACTGTAATTTTGCTCTATAAGATTGTCGGTTTGGGGATTAAACTCATCATAATCCAGCCCATTAACAATACCGAATAATTTGCTTTTAACCTCAAGCAACAGTTTATCCAGACCCTCGCCGAAGTCCGGAGTTAGTATTTCTCTGGAATAAGTTTTAGAAACGGTGTTAACGGCGTCGGAATATAAAATTCCGCGTTTCATAAAATTCTGCGTATTAAGTCTGGGAGAAAAAAACGATTCTATCGAGGACTTGCCGTCATCAAAATCTAATTCCGAAACATATCTGTGGTCAAAATTACCCTGGAACCTCAAATTATGCATAGTAAATACGCTGGAGATTTTGCTTAAAACTTTATCTTCCTTATAAACGGTTTTTAAATAATTTCCAACTATACCGGTATGCCAATCATTGCAGTGAATTATATTAGGTACAAAATCGCCGCATATTTTTATAAATTCTAAAGCACCTCTTGATAAAAGTGCCCACCTTGTGGGATCATCGCTGTAGCCATAAACATTTGCGCGTTTTTCATAATATTCCTGATTTTCCAGAAAATAAGTTGTTACACCGGCCAAATCTTTGGCGGCTTTTACATTGCATATAAGGTTTGGCAGTGTTTCGTCGTTGGTCGGTACTTCCAGTCCTTCACAAACCATCTCCAAACCATATTTTTCTTCATCTATAAATCCGAATTTAGGAATAAAAAGTCTTGCATCATGACCCATTCTCACCAATGCGCGTGATAAATAAGCAAGCACCATGGCAAAACCTCCCACTGAAGCATAAGGTGACACCTCGGCACCCACCAGCAAAATCTTGAGCTTTCTGTCCTGGCCATCTTTTAAACTGCCTATTAGCTTTTTTTCAGGTTTATTTAAGTAACCTAACATGTTGTTCTTTGTAAAGAGCAGATACAATTAGATTTTACCACAACCGCGAATAATTAAGTAAAAAAGGGTCCTTTAATGTAACTTATGAAGTGGGTTTCAAAAATCAATAGTTGGACACCATTGAATCCAGCTCAGATGCTAAATCGTTTTCACCATATTCCATCAGATCCGACTTCAGCTGTTTTTCAGATACTACAAACAATCCGTGCATTTCTTTTTTAGTTTGGAGTGCAGAGCCTGCTCTATCAGTAATTATACATAACTGTGCTTCTCTGGGATCTGCGGGCATAAGATTTAAAATCCTTTCAAAAAACTCTCTGTCCTGAGGTCTAACATAAAAATGCAACAACGAGAATGGCTTTATAGGTTTGTGTAAAGACATTCCTGCGTTCATGGTAAAGGCATAATCTACATATGCCCTTCTAGCATTCTTATCAATATTTTGCGCAATTTCTTTAAGCCCTCCCAGCATACTTCTATAGTAATATAATTCAGTTTTCTCAACGTCTTTAAATTTTTCTCCTGAAAAATCAGATATGGATGAGGTAGTGCTTACGGGTTCAGCTTTCACTTGTGGGACCGGTTCAACGTCTGGAGCTGCAGTTTGCGCAGGTGTTTCTTCAGTTTCCGCGGTTTTAAACTTGCTTGCCGCTTCTCTGAATTTTGCCAGCCAGTCAACGGGTGATTCCTGTTCTTCTTTTTGAGCTTCCTGCTCGGCTGCCGGCCTTTCTTCAACTTCAGGTTCAGCAGGTACTTCTTCAACTTTTTGTTTTATAGGTTCTGACGGGTACTCCGGCTCTTCAGGAATTACTTTAATTTTTGCCATAGTCTTATGCTGTTGTGCTTCTTGCTGTAGGGCTTGTTGAGGTTGTTGCATTTGTTGTGTTTGAGAAACTTTACCGGAAGATCCATCGGGGTATAAAAAGTCCAATATATTCTGTTTTGAGAACCTATGTCTCCCTGTTGCAGTTTTTACATCAGCTTTTAATTTATCTTCTTCCATATATCTGTAAACTGATCTCAAACTTACTCCCAAAATATCGGCAACTTCTGTAGATGTATACAACTTTTCTTCTAAGTTCATAATCTGATCATATACATATGTATTATTACATGTCAATAGTATTTTTTTGTATTTTTTATTGTAATTAATAAAATATTATTATCGGTTGTGAATAATAGTGTTATTTTGCATATAATGCTATTTAGATACTTTTACTTACTTTTCAAAGAAGAAAGGTAAACTTTTACAGGAAATATGGGAAAGGCATTTAATACCCTTCTAATTCTCCAAGGTTGAATTATAAGTCTGTACAACCATTCAAGGTTATATTTGATAAATATTTCCGGAGCTCTTTTTTTTGGGTATACAATATAATCAAATGTCCCGCCTACACCTATAGATATACGTGCAGGTATTTTATGAGCGTTTTTACGTATCCACTTTTCCTGCTTTGGATGGCCATAAGCTACAAATAAAAAATCGATATGGTCAACATTATTTTTGTTCATACAGAGTTTTATGTAGTCAATCTTTTCATTATCTGCCATTCCCATTTTCGATGTAGCACCGATAATCTTAAGGTTTTTATACTTTTCCTTAAGTTTTAATGCCGCTACAGAAGCAATATCTATATCAGTATTTACTTTTCTGCCAAAAATGTCTTTCGGCCATCCGCCAAGCAAAAATATATTCTTTTCATTTTTTTCTGCATATGAACAAATATTAAAAAATAAATCAACTCCTTTAACACACTCTCCTTCTATATTTCTACTTAAAATAGAGTCAATAAAAACACCTATACCAGTCAAAAAGAACTTAACACTTTTAAATCTCTTCTCATTTAAATTATTGTGTATGTTATTTATCCTATTGATATAATTATATGCAAGTATAACACCATAACCATCAGGTACTGATATATCACTACTATTTATTATATGCATAAATTCATTATCATTCTGTGCATAAACTATAAATTCTGGGTTAGTGGTACATATAATATGTTGTTTACCATCCATAAGTAACTTATCTATAACTCCCATAATATTTCCCAATGAATTGTTAATATCTATTTTAACATTTAGTATGTATGTCATATAATAAGTTTTAATTTAAATCTATTAATACAGATAAAATTTTCCTCGAGTTTTCGTACCAGTCAAAATTAGTTTTCAAATAAGACACTAAATCCTTATCATTATATAAAACAGCATCGCTAAAAGATTTATTTATAGCACCAGTCATTTGATCAATATTATTTGGATCCGCAAAGTATACAAAACCGTCCCCGATTTCCTTAGTAGCAGAAACATTAGAAGTAATAACCTTTATCCCGCACGATAAAGACTCCAAAACTGGCAGTCCGAAACCTTCGGATTTAGAAACATACATTAATGCGTGGGCTCCTGAAATCAACTCAGGCAGGTCCTCCTCTGGCACATAACTTAAAAATTTAACACTCTTTTCAATATTAAGAGACTTGGTAAGCTCCCGGATTGCCTCGTATTCTGGCGGGATTTTACCTCCTAAAACAAAGGTAATATCTTTAAATTCGCTGTTACTATTTTGATCTTTTATAAAATTGTGAAATGCCTTAATCATATTCGGAATATTTTTTCTTATGCCAAAAGTTCCGACATAAAATAGGTACTTTCCTTTTATTTCATACTTATTTTTTACTTTCTCCACCATTACAGGGTTTCTTTTATAATAAACTGATGTATCAACGCCTTCATAAATAACTGTTATTTTATTTTCTTTAACTGGAAGCAATTTTAAAATTTCCGATTTTGTATATTCGGATACAGCTATTACTCTATCGGAGAACAAAATAGTATAAATCGTAGGACCTCCCCTCATTCTGAAATATTCCATTCCATGTATGACGCTGACAATTTTCATAGAAGGTTTATGAAAGATTGGAACAGTATGCCATGTACAAAGTAGTACATTAACATGATCTTTTATGCATTCAATTGATAAACTTATTTGAGTCCATGAAATGTATTTTTTAACAACCTTATAAGAAAAGTTTTTATTATTTGATGCCAAAGTATTCCAAAAAGTTTCTGAAGGTTGTTCTCTAAAATATAAAATATACTTATTTTTATCATCTATTTTAGATAGACAATTAACAACATAATAAAGATAATTCTCAGTTCCTGTCCTGTTTTTTTCGGTCAGCCTTGAGGCGTCAATACCTATTAACATAATAAACTACCTTTTTATCATGCTTCTATTAAATACATCTAAATTGTCCAAAGTCCTTCCTAGCCCTTTTACAACACAAAGCAAAGGATCATCGGCAATATGCGTAGGAACACCGGTGTAATGGGTTATATGCTTATCCAGATTCTGAAGCAGTGCCGTGCCACCGCTTAGCACAATCCCCTTTTCAACTATATCAGATGATAATTCAGGCGGAGTTTTTTCCAGTACATTTTTTATTGCCAACCCTATTTGGGAAAGAGGCTGGCTCAAACACTGAACAATTTCCCCCGAAGTTATAGAAATAGTTTTAGGAAATCCCGAAACAGAATCTCTACCCCGAACCTCTAACACTTTGTCCTTAGGTAGTGGAAAAGCGGCACCGATTTCAATTTTTACCATTTCGGCAGTGTTTTCACCGATTATCAGATTGTATTTGCGTCTGATATGTTGGATAATTACCTCATCTAATGCAGTTCCGCCCACTCGTATACTTCCGTGTACAACCATCCCATAAAGTGATACTATGGCAATTTCTGTCGTACCTCCTCCTATATTGACAACCATATTCCCTGACGGCTCTGAAATCGGAAGTCCTGAACCTATTGCTGCCGCCAAAGGTTCGGGTACTAAATAAGCCTGCCTAGCGCCGGCAGAATACGCGGCTTCCAATACCGCCCTCGCTTCAACCGAAGTAGCTCCGGCAGGAATAGAGACTACAATATCGGGCTTGAATATTCTTGATGAACCCATTACCTTATTTATGAAATACCTAAGCAATGCTTCAGTAAACAAGTAATCGGCAATTACGCCGTTTTTCAAAGGCTTAGTGGCTACTAAATTTTCCGGCGTCTTGCCTAGCATTTCTCTTGCTTCCGAACCTACAGCCACAACTTTCTCGTCGTCAACAGAAACCGCAACCACCGTAGGTTCCCGCAGAACAATCCCTCTTCCCGAAACATAAACCAGGGAGTTAGTTGTACCTAAATCTATCGCAATTTTTTTACCCAGCATGACTCGATTATATCATTGAGATTTGGTAGAATCTTACTGCAGTACTCGCAAGCGCCCGGATACTTATGGAAAGAAATACACTCTTTAAAACAATTCTTACTATTCTTTTAATTTTCGGTATTACCTCCGCGCTTTATTTATATACATCAGGATACAGGTTTCAAAGAGAGGAAAAAATAAAAATAGACTTCAAAAAAACCGGAATGCTGAGTATTAAATCCATTCCGGAAGGGGCAAATATATATATTGACGGCGAACTTACAAACGCAACGGATACAACTATACCAGGAATAGAACCGGGCATTCACAATTTAAAAATATCAAAATCCGGATATGTGGACTGGGAAAAAGACGTGGAAGTATTTGCTGAGCTTGTAACCGACATAACCGCAGTTTTGGTATCGGGCAGTCCAAGACTTGAACCATTAACCAACACTGGCGCGGCTAACCCGATAATATCCCCTTCTCTAAGCAAGCTGGCATATTTTTCAAATGATCCGTTAAAGCCCGGGGTTTGGGTTATTCCATTAAACCAGGGCGGCTTGAGCCTGTTCAAATCGAACCCGTATATAGTTATACAGGACACTCAAAGAAATAAATACTCGGGTGGAACTATAATTGAATGGTCCCCGGATGAAAAAAAGATACTGGTAGAGGATGCGAACAAGCTGCTATATTTGGTCGACCTGCAAAGCGGGGTAGCTCAGTCAACATCTTCTCCCGAAAAAGTGAGAAAAGAATGGTCAGACGAGTTGACTAAAAAGCGAAATGATTTTCTGGAAAGACTGGAAATCCCAGATAATATAAGAACTGTCGCGGTGCAACCCACTACAATGTGGTCCCCCGATGACAAAAAATTCTTATATACTAAAGCTGTAGCCCAGGACACTGAATACCGTGTTTACAACATGGAAAAACCTATACCGATAGGAGAAAAAGTAGACAACCTGGTCTTTACGATCAAAAAAACCGACCGTCAGCCAATAATTTCCTGGTATTACGATAGCTTCCACCTGATTCTCACCAGCATGGATCCTGAAGAAAAGAACAGAGGGACCATTAATTTGATTAGAATTGATGGAACCAACAATACCGAAATTTACAATAACACTATGTATTCGGAAAATGTGTACAGCAGTCCGGGCGGCGACAAGTTGATTATGCTCACAACCTTTAAATCTACAGGAGCAACTAATTTATATACTTTAGGTATCAGATAAAATTAAGGCACTTTAGGCAAAACCTCTATCAAAGTCGCGGTAACCACCAATCTGTTTATTGTAGTACCTGGAGGGTCGCAAGTTTGCAAAGTCAGGGTAGGTTCAATTACCGGACGCGTTAACGGATAAGTATTCCAGCCCTTTAAATATTCCTTATTCACCACTCTGTAAACGTAATCCTTTTGATCAAAGAAAACGTGGATTTTATCTCCGTTATCAAGTTTTCTCAATAAGTTAAACACGGTGGCGTACTTGCCAAGCTGCCAGAAATTAATAGAGGCGTGAGCGAATAAATACACATTGCCCGGATCCTTAGAAGGATATTCGGAAGTAAGTGCATGAGCAACACCGCTTTTCAGAGCCTCTATGTATACGGCTTCATCCGTAACTGAAACATCGGCAACTACAGGGGCATTGACTCCTATTCTTTCAATTACTACAGAAAAATCTTTATTTACAGGATCAATACTAATGGGATCTGAAGTCAAAAACCTGGCGAACACGCTGTCTTTTTGAGCTTGGGGATCTTCCAGCACAAATACCTGCGATTTGGCTTCCTTTAAGGCAAACCATATCTCATCTTTTATAATAGGGCCGTATGCCATAACCAAGGCCAGAAATCCGAAAATTATCAGGATTTTGGGAAGGGTTACAAAGTAAAAACGCCTGAGTTTTTTTACGCTCATAATAAAAGGATACACAAAAAGCGGCATTCAATAAACCTGTAATCGTTAAAGGATTTCAACTACGCCAGCAGTACCATTGACTGTTACTTTCTGACCATCCTTTATTAGTTTAGTAGCTTCTTGTGTTCCTACTACAGCCGGGATACCAAATTCTCTAGATATAATGGCTGCATGTGACAAACTTCCACCGATGTCTGTAACTATTGCCGACGCAAATCTAATAATAGGTGTCCATTGAGGACTTGTCGAAACCGTAATTAATATATCGCCTTTTTCAAACTTTTTTAAATTTTCAATATCCAGAATAACTTTGGCTTTCCCTGTAACCAAACCTCGGCTACCAGACAATCCCTTAATTTGCTTCATTTCTTTAGTTCCTCCCATGATTTATTAAATAATTCCGACTCCGCAATGTTCTTTCTTTTTCCTAACTCCAGTATCATAACTCGTATTTTGTAATCCATAACAAATTCATAAAACCTTCTATCCTCTCTCAGTACAACATTAGCCCTTACTTTATTAACCAAGTTAATAAAAAAAGGGAACGGAATTATTAATTTTACCGAATTTAAGGTACTTTGGTATCTGTTTAGCGTTTTTTGATGGTCAATATCTGGTTCTATCGTATCTTTATTTAGATCTAAAAGGATTTTTATAGCGTTGGGTTTTTCTCTAAATGTTCTAAAGGATAAGTCCATGTCGTCAACTACACTTCCAAACTTATCTAAGAAGCTTTGATACATCATAACTTTTTTACTATTATCTGTTTCATTAGCAACTTCCCAAAGAGTCTGATTAAACTCCAAAACTTTATTGGGCATTCCTATAAGCAAATCTGAATATATATATTCTTTGTCTCTTGCTATTAATGGATAGATAAATTTAAAAAGCATTTCCCACCCCCAAGAAGCGAGACCAACATAGCCAATTCTTACAATTCCATAAGCAGACATTCGAATAGATTTTTCTATATTACCTATAAGCGCATTACTATCGACGGGTATCTCCATTTTATTAACAAAGTCTATATTCTTTATATGGTAAGGTAAAAGGTTGTTCTTATACCAACGCTCCAATACCCACAATTCAAATAAAATATAAAGAAAAACCCCAAGGACAATAGGAATTATGGGAAACGTAATTAAAAATCTTATGGTGAGTGAAAATATTGCTATAAGCGGGAAAACCCGAGTTAATGCCAGAATACCAATTTCCTTAGTAACTAAAGGTATTCTGAGAGTTGCTTCTAGCTTAGATTGCGGTTTTCTAAACCACTCAGGGTTGAGGAATCTAAAATGTCTAAGTTCTAACATAAGTAGATTATAGTCTAGTCACTTAATGCATCGGATATGCTTTTTAAAAGCTATTCCGGGAAACCTGCACTTTTCTATAAATTTTTACGGAATCAGATTTTTCGTGATGTAACCAACGAAATTTCTCGAGGCTGGTTTGTCAAATGGTCAGGGACCCCGGACTCGAACCGGGAACCTCTACGTCCCGAACGTAGCGCGCTACCTATTGCGCCAGTCCCTGGCAATTTCTTGCTGCCCTCATAAACATCTTACCAGACTTTATGGAGCCCCCACCCAGAGTTGAACTGGGATCTGAGGTTTAGGAAACCTCTGCTCTATCCGCTTGAGCTATGGGAGCACTTGGCGGAGAGGGTGGGACTCGAACCCACAATCCGCTTTTGGCGGAAACAGTTTTCAAGACTGTCCGGATAACCATTCCCTGCACCTCTCCATTGACTTGCCAACAAGCTACTATCATAAAGGAAATACATAGATTTTATCATGAAAAACTATAATTCTAACGATTATAATCTGCCAACCATTCTAATATGCATTTCCCTTTCAACCGATCAAAATTTTATGAATTTGGGAAAACATATTCAAAACATAAGTCGCTGCCAGCATAGTGTTGGAAACCACACCACTGTCATCTTTAAATTCCCACGGCTTTTTGCTGACTTTAATCTCTCCATCCTCATATTTATACGAATATTCCTGCTGAAACTCATAGTCTTCTAAATAATCATGTGCAATTTCCACCGGGACGGCACTTCTCACAAGAACTTTCGGTATTCCATAAATAGTTATCGCCATCTTCATAAGTTTTTCGTCCAGATCAAGTCTCTCTTTTATAGACGCAACTCCGGACGCATCCCCTTCTTTTTCAACATATCTGGCATTGTTATATCCGCTGCAGTTTACATTGTCGCAAAGCAGATAAAATTTATTCTGCCCTGCATCGTAGTTTACAAACTTAGTCGGATTATATGTAAGTGACTTCGAAGTGTTGCAGACAGGACAAACCAGACGGTGCTTCATTCTGTTTTCAATCACTTCCAATGGTGTATCAACAAGAACAAAAAAGTCCGGGTCGTCTCTGTAATTTATTAAATCGCGAAAATACAAAGAATAAGACACCTGGTCAAGGTTTCTTGGCAGTCCGTCAATAAAAAGTGCTTTTCTTCCTATTTTTTCTATTTCCCGCTTAAGCAGAGGCAGTATTAATTCCGTAGGGATACTTATTTTTCCCTGGCTTCTGTTTTCAATAGCTTCAAAAGCTTCTTCTATTGTCATAAGACCACGGTAATATTTTTCCAAGTAATGCCTCATATTTTTTTTCTCTGCCGACCTTGAAGAATCTACCAATATTTCGTGTACTTCGCGCACAATGTCGCCCACGGAAATATGCGCAAATCTCTCGCGGCCTAGTATTTCTTCAAGCATTTTGGCATAGGTACCTTTACCGGCCATTTTCTTGGCAAGCATAAACCCGACAAATGTATTATTTTCCAGAAACGACTTTACTTCATCAATTTTAGATCCCAGTTTTGCGTGAAAATACTCATACCTGCCGCCGGGATTGCTAAGACTATAAACCTTTCCGTTAGAAAGTTCTTTAGAATTAAAAATCGGAAAACCCATAAAAACTAATACAAATACAAATCTTCGTGAATTCTTTTGTAAGACACAATCTCTTCTTTGCTAAACCACAGGTCTATTTCATATTGGGCTTCTTCCTCAGAACCTGAAGCATGAATCAAATTATAAATGGTCCTCGACCTTCTATTTGCGGCAAGGGCCGAGTCCAGAGAAAAATCCCCTCTTACGGTACCCGCCTGGGCTTTTGAGGGAACTGTATTGCCTACAAGAGCTCTCACCCTCTCAACAGCATTTACGCCTTCAAAAACAATAGCTAATACCGGTCCTGACTTTAGAAAATCTTCGTTCCATTTTTTTACTATTTCCCCTACTTTTATGGGGTCGGTTGCACCTACATTTTCCATTAAATCTATGCCGTTAGCTTCACATTCGTCTATAGTTCTTTGTCCAACGGTAGATTTCCATTTTTCGGTATTTGGATAATGTTTCTCAGCTAATGCTTCGTTTGGCTGAATAAGCTTAACAGCCACCATTTTCAGGCCCGCCCTTTCAAATCTGTGAAGAATTTCCCCTACAATACCTCTTTTAACCGCGTCGGGTTTCATTAATACTAAAGACCTCTGAATCATGCGTGTAAGATATCAAAAAGACACAAGGAGTTCAAGGATCCGCGTGAGTCAGGATTTGCTACATTACTAACTTTGTTCACAAAACTACTTCTTCCAGCTCAAAACTGTCGTCGTTATATATTTTTAAAAGAGAAAATCTCGGAGTCTGCAGATTTACTACACCATCGCCGGCTCTGGTTTTGGTAATCGCCCCTACCACAATGTGTTTTAAATTCCCTTTTTCCGGATCAGTATTTGTACTCGAACTATGATGATCTCCCGCAATCACAGCTTTAACCTCGGATTCTCGTATTAAGGCCAAAATTTCCAACGCCTGCTTGCGTACCTCTTTTACTTCTTCACCGTTGACAACTCCCATTACTCTGTTATTGGTAGAGTGGTAAAGTGGCTGAGGAACCAACACAAAGTCGGCATCCTCCAATTCCTTCGTAAACCAGTCCATTTGTGCTAAATCTATTACCGTATAGTTTGCACTATTATCAAGCATCACAAATTTAAATCCGCTTAAAGTCACACTTTGATAATTTTTCCCGAACACTTTAATAAAGTTCTCAGGGCCAACCGTTTTCCACAAATCGTGGTCGCCGGGCAGCGAATAATATTTAATCCCGGAGTTGTCCATAACTTTTTTCGCACTTATTAAGGCTTCTTCAATCCCTAAATCTGTATAATCCCCTAAATAAAAAACCTGGGCGATTTTTTTTTGCGCCGTCATTTCTAGAGCCTTGGCCAGCATATCATTGCTTTCGTGAGAATCACTCATTAAAGACACTGTTAAATACGCTTTGTTATCTTCTTCGCCCTCAACTTCTCCGGGCCGGCTGTTTGAAGTATTATCAGACGGGTCTTTTCCTTCCCCTCCGGCAGGTCTTACAGTAGACGCGGCCGAAATATCAGGACTTTCGAAGTTTTCTTCAGTTTCATTATCTGATCCTTCACCACTACCGCCTTCTCTGTTATCAAAAATTCCTGCCACCTTGCTCAGCTCGGATGGATCAACCCCGACTCTGCTAAGTAGCGGCTCAAATCTGTAAATATCAAATTCCGAAGCACCTTTTATAACAAATGAAACACCTAACACAAATGCTGACAATACCACAACTGCGGCAAAAGTTCTTATTAATCGCCCCAAAACATTAGGCGGCACCTCTTTTTGTTTCTTTGATTTCAATGCCATTTTTTACATTATACTGCATATTTTCAATAAAACCTTTAAAAAATGGGCAGTGCTGCGGATAAATTACATTTTTCTGGGGGCTGTTATACCTAAAAGGAAAAGCCCGTTACTTAGCACTCTATTGATAGAGGATGTCAACATCAATCTGAACTCCTTTGAAAACTCGTCCGGGGCGTTTAATATGGAAAGCTCGTTGTAAAAAGTATTATAGCGTTGGCACAAATCATACAAATAATTGCATAAAATATTCGGAGCGAATTCCATAGCCGATCTTGCTACAATCTCCGGAAATTTATACAGACTTCTTAATACTGAAACTTCTTTGTCATTTATATTAGAGTTTTTCATAATATCCAAGTGGTATCCTATAAGGCTTTTATCAAACATCCAATTTGTTCTTTCCAAAACGGAGTTGGTTCTGGCATAAGTGTACTGGATGTAAGGGCCTGAAAATCCTTTAACATTCAGCGCATTGTCCAAATCAAAAACTATATCCTGAAATGTATTGAACTTAAGCATTTCAAATTTAACGGCGCCGTTTCTAACGTCTTTCAAAGATTCAAACTCTCCGTGGTCAGACATCAGTTTTTCATCCACCAGTTCAATAAAATCGTCAATTTTTATACCCCAGCCTTTTCTCCCGCTCATACCATACTTTTCTTTTCCGTCAGAAGTATCAATTCCAAGGTTTTGGGCTGTTTTCGGAGAAAGATATACAAAGCCGTAATTTATATGGGTCATATTTTGGGATTCTTCCTTAAAACCCAAATACTCCAGCGACTTTTTTACTACCTCCATAGCATAGGTCTGCTCGCCGCCTATTACATTCAAAACTATGTCCACGCCCGAGAAGGAAATGTTTTTCTGCCCGTCGCCTTTCGAAGTAGTAAGCCATAAATCTTTGCTTTGAGTCCCGAATTCCGCTTTTTTGTAACCGAAATCAATTCCAATCAGCCCGAATTTCCACATATGGTAGGCAATATCTTTCCCGGTGTAAGTAGGAATCCCGTTAGCCCGGACAATTATTTTATCCTCTTCTATTTCCTCATTTTTGTTTTCTTTAGTATTTTTACTTTCTTCGCTTTCTTCTTTCCCCTTTGCTGAGTTTGAAACCTTAACCAGCCAGCATCCTGCTGATTTACCTTCAGCAGCGTAATATACATTTTCATTCTGTTTCAGTTTCTCAAAGGCTTTCTCCCACATCTTTAAGGCTACAATATCCGATTCATAGATTATTACGTCATAATCTACTCCCAGATTCTGGAATGTTTTTAACTGTTCCGCTAAAATTTTCTGCGCCAGCTCCTTTTGCTTAATTGATTCCGTACTTGTAGAATCCTCAAGCTTATGCATTAAATTTTCCCGCTCCTTCTTTAAATCGTCATTTTCATTTATATAAGATTCCATTTTTGAATATACATCCCAAGCGTAGTGATCATATTTTTTATATCCCGAAGGTTTTATATCCTGAAGTTTTTCTATTCCCATTGATGAGGTAGCAACCTGAACACCCAGGTCGTTAGTATAATACTGAACCTCAACGTGGTATCCTAAAAACTCGTAAGTTCTTTCAAGAAACTGTCCAAGGCAGGCGTTTCGAAGGTGGCCAATGTGGGCTGCTTTGTTCGGATTTACATTCGAATGTTCCAAGGCGACCCGTTTTTTATTTACCAATTCCGAAGACCCATAATCTTCCGGATCAGCCAAAATCAAATAGAGTACACTAAATAACCATTCTTGGGATAATTTAAAGTTTATAAACCCCGGCTGTACGAAATTCACTTCTTCAAATATTTTGTACTTTTTGTCTATTTCGGTAATTGAAAGCTCATACCCTCTTATCTCATAGCATATACTTTTAGCGATCTCAATTGGATTCTGCTTTACAGCTTTTGCCAATTCCATAGCAACATTAGTTGCATAATCACCCCATTTTTCGTTTTCAGGGTGCTCCAAGTGGACTTTTTCCAGCTCAACGTCGTATTTCTGCTTTACAGCTTTTCTTATATACTGTTCCAGGATGCTTTTTATATCCATATTTCGATAATAAAGCAAAACGTGGAAATTATCTACGACCCTATTTCAATTTAAATGATTTATTTTTATTTATTACTATGGAGATATTTCCTAATTCGTCTGTTCTAAACACTTCGGTGCCATTTTTAGCATAATTTTCTATAACTTGAGGATCGGGATGACCGAATTTGTTTTTTCCTACCGAAATTACTGCAACTACCGGTTTCACTTCTTCTGTAAAATATTGGTCGTAGTTATATTTCGATCCGTGGTGGGGGATTTTCAGAACTTCCAAAGGTTCGTCAATACCGCATTTATTTTTAACAATCGAGGTCATTGACTTTAGTACTTTTGCACCGGCATCGCCGGTAAAAAGCGCTTCAAATCCCCCGTAATCCATACAAAGGAATACCGAGTGGTCATTTGTATTTTTCGGATTTAGATTCATAAATTCGGAAGGCATTAAAAAGTGGAATTCGACTCCGTCAATAACTTTATCAAAACTTTTATTGCTGATTTTATTATCCCTTAGGGCATTAGAGTTAATAAATCCTTTATAAAGATCAGAATCTAGTGATTCAACCGGAATCCCCGGAAATACCAGCAATCCTGCTTTACACCTTTTCAGAATTCTGTTTACTCCGGTTAAGTGGTCCGCGTCGGGGTGGGTAATAATAACATAGTCAATATAGCAGTCCCAAAAGGGGATTCTGTCGTCTAAAAATGCATCTGAATCATAGTTAGGACCCCCGTCTATTAATATTGTCCGACCTAAAGGCGTAGTTATAAATATTGAGTCACCTTGACCGACATCTATAAAATCAAGGATGGTCTTCCCATTTTGCAAAGAACCTGCAAACTCAATAAATAAGGATTTAATTGCCACATACAACAGTAAAATAACCAATAATTTAGGTTTGAACATACTTTCTCTCTAAATTTGCTACAGACTCCAGTTTCTTTTTAAACAGCTGATATAAGACAAAGACTGCCAGATAATAAACGATTAAATATATAGCATTTAGTTTTAAAGTTACAGACAAAAAGGGTATATTGGAAAAAAGCCTTAAAACCTGGACAAATATATCGAGAGGAGCATACAAAAAAAGTGAAACCGCAAATGCAAGGTAGTAATTTATAAAAGCGGAAAATAAAAAAGCCGCCCCCAGAATCGTGGATACCGGAATAGTCCATAAAATAATTGAATTTATAAAAGGGCTGAAGATACTTACCCGTCCGAAATTAATTGATATAACCGGCCAGACTAGTATTTGCGCTGAAAAAGAAGAAACCAAATCTTCCTGCAGTAAATTTTGTGATGATTTTGTCATACTTTGTTTGCTTATGATGGCGAAAAATGCCTTGACTATAGGCGAAAACATCAAAAGACTCAATGAAGCAAGAAAGCTAAGCTGAAAACTGAGGCTGTAAAGAAGACCGGGATCGAAAAATATCATAACCAAGCCTGAAAATAAGAGCAGCATTACAGGATCCAGTTTCCTTCCGTAAAACATTCCCAAACCCGAAACGCTGGACATGATCCACGCGCGAATTACCGGCGGTTCAAAACCTGAAATTACCGAATAAACTAAAGTCGCAATTACCGCAATAAGATATTTTTTAAAAGAATATATGCCTCCTAAAAAAGATTTTAAGAAACTAAACAAAAGATTTATATTGTACCCTGAAACCACAACAACATGGATCGTACCTGTGGCAATTAAGATGTCGTTAAACGTTGGGACGGTTTGGAGTTCGTCGATGCCCAAAACTATTCCCAGCAGCAGTTCGCTGTGAGGGCTGGGGTAAAAATTTCTGGCCTTTTGAATAGAATTATTCCTGAATCGGTCAATAAAGTTAAAATAATCAGATAAAGATGTATCACCTACTTTTGCCCTATCCTTATCCAATCCTTCTTTTTCGTATTCTTTGTAGCTTTCGAAGCGAATATTTTCTTTAGCGCCGCAATGGCCGGCGCCGAACGTACAAACGTTTAAAAAACGCACCATGACAATAATTAATAATAGAATTAGAAATTTATTTCTTTTCAATTTTTCACAAATAAGATTCTTCATTATTGTTTTTGTAAAGTCGGTTAACCTGGATAAAAACTTAAAAAGTAATAGAAC
>Ga0209541_10003355_pt1 | contig 29469 bp, 31 predicted proteins | sample RifCSPlowO2_01_FD_184027 | JGI IMG/M metagenome (GOLD analysis project Ga0209541, IMG submission 184027) | Groundwater microbial communities from Rifle, Colorado - Rifle CSP2_plank lowO2_0.1 (SPAdes) (version 2) | ecosystem: Environmental > Aquatic > Deep subsurface > Groundwater | place... | reverse complement strand
CGATCCCGCCTTTCATATAAAAATTCTCTTCTGGCACATCGTCATGCTTGCCTTCCAAAATTTCAGAAAAACCCTTAATTGTGTCTTCAAGTTTGACAAACTTTCCTTTAATTCCCGTAAAAGTTTCAGCAACATTAAATGGCTGGCTCATAAACCTTTGTATTTTTCGCGCTCGGCTAACCACTTTTTTATCGTCTTCTGATAATTCTTCCATTCCCAAAATGGCAATAATATCCTGCAAATCCTTGTACCTTTGCAAAGTTAACTGCACGCCCCGGGCTGTTTGATAATGTTTTTCGCCAACTATTTTTGGATCCAAAGCGCTTGAAGTTGAAGCCAACGGATCAACCGCCGGATAAATTCCAATTTCGGTCAATGCCCGGCTTAATACAATAGTTGAATCCAAATGGGAAAAAGTTGTTGCCGGCGCCGGGTCGGTAATGTCATCAGCCGGCACATAAATTGCCTGCACCGAAGTAATAGACCCGTTTTTGGTTGAAGTAATTCTTTCCTGCAATTCAGCCATTTCCTGGGCCAATGTTGGCTGATACCCCACGGCCGATGGCATTCTACCCAGCAAAGCCGACACTTCAGACCCCGCCTGGGAAAACCTAAAAATGTTGTCAATAAACAACAACACATTTTTCTTTTCTTCGTCGCGGAAATATTCGGCCATAGTCAAAGCTGATAATGCCACGCGGGCGCGGGCCCCGGGAACTTCATTCATTTGACCAAACACCAGGGCGGTTTTATTAATAACGCCGCTTTCTGTCATTTCTTTGTGCAAATCATTTCCTTCTCTGGTTCTTTCCCCTACTCCGGCAAATACTGACGCGCCCCCTGATTCTTCAGCAACATTTCTAATTAATTCTTGCAATAAGACTGTTTTGCCAACCCCCGCCCCGCCAAAAAGACCCACCTTTCCTCCTTTTATAAACGGTGCAATCAAGTCAATGACTTTAATTCCCGTTTCAAAGACTTCGGTTTTGGTGGCCTGGTCAACAAATGGCGGCGAAGGTCTGTGTATTGGCCAATATTTTTTAAAATCCTTTTTTCCTTCATTAAGAGGTTCGCCTAAAACGTTAAAGATATTGCCAAGAACCTCCTGGCCCACGGGAACGGAAATCTGGCTGCCGGAATCTTGTACTTCCAAGCCCCTTTCCAATCCATCGGTTGACTGCAAAGAAATTGCTCGAACTTTTTCAGTGTCTAAGTGTTTTACTACTTCAAGCGTTACATTGCCATTTGGCCCGGAAATTTTTAACGCATTAAAAATTTCCGGCAGATTCCCGTCTTCAAACTCCACATCAACGACTGAACCTATGATTTGAACTATTCTACCCTTCATAATTTTATAATTTTTAATTTTGTAATTTTATAAATAATTCTTTAATCTTTAAAAATTCAAACATTATTTAAAAATTAAAAATTGGAATTTAAAAATTTATGATAATGCTTCCGCTCCCGCGCTAATTTCAATAATTTGGTTAGTAATTCCTGCCTGACGCGACTTATTATACTGCAAATTCAAGTTTTCGCCCAGCTCCGACGCGTTATCTGACGCCGTTTTCATTGCCATTCTGCGCGCCGAATGTTCGGCTGCATTGGCTTCCAAAATCAAGTGGTAAATCTGCATAAAAAACAAATGCTTGGTCAAATCTTCCAAAACCACTTTGGGAGATGGTTCAATAGTATATAGCATACTTCCTGCGGCCGCAGGAAACATACTATCTTTTTTTATAATATCAGAAAACCTGCCTGTTTCTGGCACAATGTCTTTGATAGTTTCTTTAATTGACTCAAAACTGATTGGCAAAATTTCTCTCATCAACGGCTCTTGTTTTAAAGCCGACTTAAAGTGCGTTGAGAAAACAATCACTTTGTCCCACTCCTTTTTAATGTAACCCTCTACCAAAAAATCTGCTAACGGCTTGACTTGCTCTGGCGTTGTAAAGTCCCCCGCATTGGTAAATTTTTTAATAGGATGATGGCCTTTTCTTGATAAGTAAGCTGCCGTTTTTTCCCCCACCGCCACAAAGTCTTCGAGTCCGTACGACGTCTGACGTCGTACAGTTTGTTCGAATTTGCGAAAGAGCGAGCTATTAAATGCTCCGGCCAGCCCTTTGTCAGAGGCAACTAAAACAAATAACGTTTTATGCACTTTTCTTTTTTTTAAAAGTTCTGGCAGTTCTGTTTCCATTAACGTCACATTGGCCAGCAAATCCAAAGCCGCAAATGCGTATGGACGCGAAGCCAGCGCAACTTCTTGCGCTTTACGCATTTTTGTAGCCGCCACCAACTCCATTGCCTTGGTGATTTTGTTGATGTTGGCAACTGACTTAATACGCTTCTTTAAACTTTGTGTACTCTCCATAATGTTTTACTATTTTTTGAGCGGCGGAATATAATTTCCTTGACCGCCGCGAAACCCCTTCACCAATTTTACTGCTAATCTTTTTTTACTTTTATCGACAGCCGAAGGCGATTCGCATTATAAATTCCGCACAGTACCAACTCGGCTGAAATTGGTGTGGGGTTAAATTTTGTGTACTTTCCATTTTTAAATTGACTCAACAAACTTACCAATTACTTCCTTCATTTTATTTTCAATTTCATCGGTTATCGCCCGTTCTTTTTTCAAATCTTCCAAAATGTCATTATGTAAGTTACTTATATATTCTAAAAATTTCTTTTCTATGTCTTGGATTTGTTCTGGCTGGAATTTGTCAAAGTACCCGTTGAGTGCCGCGTACAGCACCAGCACTTGGGTTTCAAATGGCATAGGCGCCAAATCGGTTTGCTTTAAAACTTCAGAAATAATCCTGCCTTTGTGGATTTTTTGTTTGGTTTGTTCATCAACATCGCTGGCAAATTGCACAAAGGTTTGCAATTCGCGAAATTGCGCCAGTTGCAATCTTAATTTCCCCGCCACTTTTTTCATGGCTTTGGTCTGAGCTGATGAACCGACTCTGGAAACCGACAATCCCACATTAACCGCCGGCCGGGTGCCTTGGTAAAACAAATCAGATTCCAAATAAATTTGCCCGTCGGTAATGGAAATGACGTTGGTAGGAATATAAGCAGTCACGTCTCCCAATTGAGTTTCAATAATGGGAATGGCGGTCAATGACCCGCTGCCTTTTTCCTTATTTAATTTTGCCGCGCGCTCTAAAAGCCGGGAATGTAAATAAAAAACGTCGCCAGGATAAGCTTCTCTGCCTGGTGGTCTGCGCAACAATAAAGAAATCTGCCGATAAGCCCAGGCGTGTTTTGATAAGTCGTCGTAAATAATTAAAGCGTCTTGGCCTTTGTCGCGGAAATATTCGCCAATGGCACATCCGGCAAAAGGAGCCAAATACCAAAAAGCGGCCGGGCTGGAAGCCGAAGCCGACACCACAATAGTATAATCTAACGCTCCATTATTTTTTAAAGTCTCAACAATTTTAGCGACTTTGGACTCTTTTTGGCCAATAGCGACATAAATACAAATAGCGGGCTTGGCGCCTTCTTTTCCCTGATTAATAATCATGTCCAGCGCAATGGCGGTTTTTCCGGTTCCCCGATCGCCAATAATCAACTCTCTTTGTCCTCGACCAATTGGAATCATTGAATCAATGGCCTTAATTCCAGTGTGCAGCGGCTGGTTGACCGATTCACGCGCCAAAACATTAGGCGCATTATTTTCTAAAGGATTAAATTGTTTTTTATCTTTTTCTGAAAAAATCGGCCCTTTGCCGTCTAGTGGATTTCCCAAAGGATCAACAACTCTTCCCAGTAATTGCTCGCCAACGGGAATGGAAAGAATTTGTTTTGTTCTTTTTACAATTTGGCCGGATTTTATATGGCCGGATTCTCCCAACACCAAAGCTCCCACAGCATCTTCTTCTAAATTCAAAGCCACGGCGTTCACTTTCTGTTTGTCGGTTTCAATAACCAAAACCTCCTGGCTTTGCACGTTTTTAAGCCCGGAGACTTTTACAATGCCATCGCCCACTTCTATTACTTTGCCGATTTCTTCCCACTCGGGATTATCTTTGTATCCTTCAATGGCTTGTTTAATTTTTTCAATAATTTCTTGGCTCATCTAAATTCCTTACGAATTACGCATGCCAGCGAATTACGAATGTGAACGTTACCGTATTCGTAATTCGAAAATATTCGTAATTCGTAGGGATTAAAAAATATTATCTAGCTTATTTTTTAATGAAAAATCTAATTGTTTTTCATCATTAATAACTACTTTGACTCCGGCAACCAATTCGGGGCTTATTTTTTCTTCAACCATATCGCCTTCTTTTTGCAAAGATTTCAAGATTGTTTTTAATTCTGTTTTTCTTGCAGTTTCCAAAGTAATTTTTTTATTCCCCCTTTTTTCAAGATAATATTTTTGGGCTAATTCAACAATTTTCTTGGCATTTTTGAATTGTCCATGCTTTCTTAAAAGTTCTAAAAAACGCTGGGCCGCGTCTTTATTATCAGACTTTGTGCCTGCGAGAGCCATAGCATAATTTTTAATGTTATATTTTGCCATCCTTTATTTGAGAAGCTGCTTTACTTATTAAAGCTTCATCTATCGCTTCCGGTTTTAACTCAACAGTTTTTACTATAATTTTTTTAATTATTTCAGAAGCATTTTTCAAAACATCCTGCCTTGAACTTTCAAGTTCGCGCTCATAACTTAATTGCGCCTGCGCCATCAATTCTTTTTGATGATCCTCTGCTTTTGCGGTTAAAGATTGCTCCAGCTGTTTTGCTTTTTCTTCTGTTTTTTTAATCATGCTGATTGATTCTTGATCCGCCTGCTTTAATTTGCCCTTTGCAATCACATCCACTTCTTTTAACCTGACATCCGCCGCTTCCGCTTTTTCTAAACCTTCTTTGATTTTTTCATTCCTTTTTTTTATCACAATTAACAAGGGTTTATAAACAAAAGCCCTTAATATCAAAAGTAAAATAAAAAAGTTAAAAGCTTGGCTTAAAAAAAGCTTCCAGTCAATTCCTAATTGTCCGATAATTCCTCCGCTTTCCATTTTTTATGCGACGAACTTTATAATTAACGAAATAACCAAAGAATAAATAGCAATGGCTTCAGCAAAAGCGATTGCCAAAATCATAGCCGTCTGTATTTTAGAAGCGGCTTCGGGATTTCTGCCAATTGATTTGACAGCAGTTGACCCGATAATGCCAATTGAAATGGCGGGAGCTACGGTTCCGGCAACAATAGCCGTCACGGTGGCCCATAAACGAATTGACTCTGCATCCATAAAACTATATATGATTTACGATTTATGATTTATGATTTACGAAGAGACAAAGCCGATCTAAATCTTAAATCTTATATCTTAAATCTTAAATTAATGATATTAGTGTTCGTGTACTGCCGTATGCAGTGATATTGAAACCAACGTAAGCATAGCAAATAAAAATGCCTGAATCAACCCCACAAACAGCTCTAAAAACAAAAACGGCAAGGGAATGAAATATGGCGCCAGGAAAAAAATAATCGTCAACAGCACTTCTCCGGCAAAAACATTACCAAATAACCGAAAAGATAAAGAAATAATTTTTGCAATTTCTGAAACAATTTCCAATATTCCAATAAAAAAACTTATCGGATCTCTAAGATTTATAAACTTGCTTAAATGCGGTAAAACTCCCACCGCCATGGCTCCCAAAACATTGGTGACGATTACAGAAATTACCGCAAATGCCAATGTAAAATTCAAATCAGCGGCCGGAGATCTGAAAATAGGCACCGTATGCGCGCCATTTTTAATTAACAAAGATCCGACTCCCGGAAAAATTCCCAACAAGTTTGAAACCATTATAAAAATAAAAATGGTGGCAACGAGCGGAAAATATCTCTCTGCTTTTTGGGCTGAACCTAAAGTAGAATTCATTAAATCCAAAAACCACTCCATGCTCATTTCAACAGCACCTTGGAGTTTGCCGGGAATAATATTTACTTTCCTGTAGAATAAAAAAGCAAAAGAAATTAATATTAAAGAAACGATGCAAGTTAAAAATAAGCTGTTGGTTACATCGAAACTCCCGATTTTAAAAATTTCCTCAGCCTTCAAAGAAATTTCTGTCATGTATTAGGCCTACTTTAGCTCCTTTTTTATCAGTTCTACCAATTGCGTTGGAGTAATATTCGCCTTGATTATAAACTTATCCGGTTTAATGCTTCCCATCTGCGTCAGCTGTGATTCTTCCTGGTTAGTCAGTATAAAAACACGAATGTCTTTTGTTGATTCATCGGTCCTTATTGTTTTTAAGACTTCCATGCCATTAATGTCCGGCAATATCAAATCAAGCAAAACAATATCCGGTTTTAATGGCTCTTTATCTTTTTGATCCCTGATCCTGCCAATAACTTCCTGCCCCAAGGTAATGACTTCCACATCAAAACCGGCTTTTTCAATCATCATCCGGTAAATATCTATAATCGCGGAATCATCTTCAACCAAAAGCACTTTTTTATTTTTTTCTGTCATATTATTAGACTTATTATAAAACAAATCCATTATACACAATTTTTAAATAGAGTCCATCTATTTAAAGGGGTTTTGGTAATTTAATCCGGACGAATTATTAAAAGACTCTTCCCTGGCTTGCCAGGAACTTAAAACCGACTGATAGGTTTCCTCTTTGAATTTTGCCTGAATTGATGTTATTTGCGGCTCTTTATTTTTTACCAAAAACAAATAACGGTAAAATAAAAATCCGCCGAAAAGCAAATCCAGCAAAATAAAAATCAAAATGAATAAAAAGGCGTAGCGTCCCAGAATCCATGGGATTTTTTTGGCATTATTTATTAATGCATCTAAGAGTTTTACAAACCTACTGATAATGTTTTTAATTATTTTTATCATTTTATTATTGAACCGGAGGCAAGCGCATCTTTTGTAACTGCTTCTATTGTAAAACTTGCATCAACAACTTTTAAGGTGATTTTATTAACGACTATTTCTTTGGCCGATTTTCTTATTGATAAACTCTGGGCTTTAACCAAATATTGGCCTGTTTCCAATTTATTGCAAAACTCCAAAACATCTAAAAGGTCTCCCTGCGCCTGCACCTGGAAAACTGCCACCGGTAAAACATTAACTGATTTGCTTGGTACGGCATTGCTTAAGCTAATGTTTGCATCAACTCCTGAAGCAAGAGCCGTATCTTCCAAAAATTTAATAAAATCTATGGGATTTTTAGCATCAACAAATAATTGGTCTATTTTTACTAAATTAGATTCATAAATTGGATAATTTTTTTTGAAATTATCCAATTCTTTAGATTCAGCTGCTATTAAAACCCCTTCTTCCTTGTCTTGTAAAATGCTATTTGAAATATTTTCTATATCACTTAAAGATGGGTATACTAAAAATCCAATCAAAGACAGCGCTATCAAAGCAAAAAAGATTGATATTAAATAAAATTGATTTTTGGCGGTTGTCATTTTGGCATTTCCAAAGTTAAATTAAAATTTATATCTTTGGGCTTTACCCAATTTGCGGGCGGAAAATTAACATTTTTTATTTTTCCATTGGCTTCAAGATTATTTTTAAAAATAAGAAGACCATCTCTTGTGCCGCTTAATCCAGAAATGCTGACTTTAACTCCGCTATTATCCTTGTTTTTTTCAACTAAAATACTTTCAAAATATAAACCTTCCGGCCTTTGCACTTCTAAAACATTTTTAAGCACATCGCTAAAATATATTTGTTTTTTATAAAAATCATCCGCTTTGGCCAAAGATGTATTATATTTTTGGATGTTATTTTTCAAAGATATAAATTCAGCGGTTTGGTACTGCTTTTTAATTGAATCCAGCGTAGTTTTTTGATAACTTTCATCTTGAAGTATATAAAGTTTTACTAAAAATAAAATCAAACTTAAAGCCAACAAAGACATTATGGCCATATACCACAAAACTATTACCAAATTCTTCTTTATTACCAATTGCAATGCCTTTTTTTCTTCAGGAGGCAAAAGATTAATCATATTGATGATTATTACTTAAGTTCGTATCAGCTCCGCGTAACGCCAGGCCTAAAGCCGTGGTATATGAAAGAATTTTTTCACTGGGAATGGATTTTTTTTTGTTTTTCTTTTCCGGCAAAATATTTAAAAGCGGATTTCCGACTTCAACTTGGATTTTCAGTTTTTTAAAAAGAAAATCCGGCAATTCTTTTAAATTCGCTCCGCCACCACATAATATAATTTTATCTATTTTTCCGTCAGAAGGAAAATATTCATGCGAAACATGCCCTTGGTAAAAATTAATATACTTTTTAATCTGCTCCGCCAAATCAGATAAAATCGGGCTGATTAAAGATGCAATATCACTGCTTTTATCTTCTTTTTTCGTTTCCAGGCCCTTTTTTACCTTTAGCTCTTCCGCTTTTTCAAAACTAATGCCCAAACCGTCGACAATGGCGTGCGTTAATTGCTGGGAAGAAACAGGTATCGTGCAGGTAAATCTTATGGAATTTCCCGAAAAAATAATAAAACTGGTTTTAGTTTGGCCAAAATCCACAAAAACCATGGAAGGCATTTTTTGTTCCATTCTCAACAAGGACCTGACAATCGCCTGGGATTCAACTTCCAATATGCATGGTATTAAACCAGCTTTTTTAAAACAGGAAACATAAGCGTCAACCACATTTTTGGGCATCACATTTATCATCAAATCCAAATGGCTTGAATTGTTTTGACCCTTATGCTCTTCAAGGATTTGAAAATCCAAATAAACTTTATCAATTGCCAGGGGTATGTAATTTTCCGCTTCAAACGGCACGGCTGTAATAAGTTCCTCGTGGTTCATGTAAGGCATTTGGATTACCTGGGAAAAAGATTTTTCCTCCGGCAAAGAAATTATGGCGTATTTAGTCCCAAGTTTTTTGCCTTTTACACTGGCGCAGGCGTCTTTTATTATTGAAGCCAAAGATGCTTCGTCTTGGATTGCCCCCTCTTTAATAACCCCCGGCTTTATTTGGGCTTCATTAAAAGAAACCAACTTAAAATTATTGCCAACTTTTTTTAGCTTGACTATGCGCAAAGACAAATCATTGATGTCGATGCCGAATATTTCAGGATTAATATTTAAAAATTTAGGCATTAATGCATTGTACCATTAAAATATTTTTTAAAAAATCTACTTTTCTTCCCAGCTTAACACTTCCCAAGATCCGCCAGGGCCGTCAGAGAAAAAAACATTTGCCAGACCGCTATCATATTGAATTATTGCATTATTTCTAAGTATTATTTTATAACCCGTTAATTCTTTAACTTGAACATTATTATTCACACTAATACCCCCAACAGTTGTGTAAAAAATCGCTCCGGTCGCATTATTGTTAACATTTATAGCCGTATCCGAAATATTGGTTGACAGAACTAATAAATAACTTCCGGGTTGTCCAGAACCAGACAGCGCGCTACCATTTCCGGTGGAGATGGTTCCATCAATTATAATCACTCCGCCCAAAGAACCGTAGGCATTATCTAATCTTATTATATTATTATTGCCGAAATTAATATTGCCCTGAACATATATAGTCCCTGTGATATTAAGAGTAGCTCCATTGCCAAAATTTAAGTCACCTGTGATTTTAACAGGCCCCTTAGATACTGTTGCATTATTACCAAGGGTAAAATTACCCGTTATAACTCCTCCATCTTCAGCTTCGCTTTTCCAATCAGCAATTTGTTGATCTGAAATAGGCAATGGTTGAGGATCAATTTCTTCAGATTGTAACGAAGTAGACCCGCTCACAGCACAAGTATTAGTGCCACCGGTAACATAAGTTAAACTGCCGCCCACGCTGGTAGGCGACAAGCAACTGTAAGATAAAACGTTCCCTCCTACACTTACATCTTTAATACTGTGACCGTTGCCGGCAACAATAACATTATTATCAATTACCCCAGAACCGCCGGAAATATTTCCATTAGAAAAAACGTTGCCTTGTATTCCAGTTCCATTATTCATGATAAGCCCCCCCTCTCCCACTTGGGCGCCGTAATGAAACGAAATTCCTTCGGTGTTTAAACTATAAACAGTTTGTATATTCCTAATTATATTACTGGCATTCCCTTGCGAAGTAATAGCCCGTGATCCTAAAACAATATTAGGAATCACAACATTTGCAGTGGCTCCATTAACACTGAGATTATAATTTAAAGAAGCCATTTGCGGACTATTATTCAGCCTCAACAAAGCATCCTCAACGCCAGATTCAGCTGCATAATACGACTGAGTTGATTTTACAGAGTTTGTTGCAATCTTTTGCCTGTAAGTAACTAAAGCGCTCATACTCACAGCAATGCTTAACATAATTATCAACACAAAAAATGTGATTATTGATAAAACAAATCCCCGCTCTTTACGATTTAAGATTTTGGATTTTGGATTTAAGATTTTCATTAATATTTTAGATTTAATAGCTTCTTAGCGATGCAGTTGAAGTTAAATTAATTGAAGCGGCGGCATTTGGGTCGCTGTTTGGGTAAGTAACCGTTAAATCTATTTTAACTGACACAAAAGCACCATTTGCAATTTGAGTGAATGTTAATCCTGTCACCTGAGTGCTATTTGAAGTCAGCGCAACAGGATTTTGCGATTCTTTTTTCAAACATATTGCACTGCCACAAATGAAAAAATCAATAAAAGTATTATTTTCTCCGTCCGGCAAATATTTTATGGTTTCCAACGAAAGCTGGTTTGAGCTGGTTGTCGGGGTGTAAATGCTTTTAGCTCCTTTGACTTCATAAACAATTTGATCTAAAACACTTCTTGCATTCTCTCCCGCCTCTCTATCAGCTTTGGTTTTTAAATTTGAAGAGTTCATAGAAATAAAAAATGACATTATGGCTAATGAAATCAGGGAAAATATTGTAACTGAAACTACAACTTCTATAATTGTAAAACCATTTTTGTGATTTAAGACCGGAGCACTAAAATTAAAAATTTTAGTACTCGGCCGAGCACTTATTTTTCTATAAATAAGTGCTCTGGTTTTAGATTTCTGATTTAAGGTTTTCATTTTTGCCAATTAGTAAAGTAAGCTACAGTTTGGTATGACCTATCAAGCCATGAAACCGTTATTGTGGCTTTTATAGTGTCGCTATCTAAAGTTCCGGAAGGCGCAATATCTCCATTGAAATCTCTGTAAACTTGGTCAAAAACAATTTTTCTGGTAAAAATACCTATTGTTTCAGTACCGTTGGCGGCGGACCAGTGGGCCGGATTAGTGCTTGTATCCAAAAACATATAGTAAGGATTGCCGCTGCCAGTACTCACCACCCCCAATCCATTAGTTGCCCAATCAGAAGAATCCCTAAAACTCCTCAATGCTTCAAACTCTTCTTTAATTAAAGAATCCGCTTGGGTTTCTTTTTGTATGGCTGTTGAAATCTTGACAGATGTAAAACCGATACCTAAAAGCGTAATAAAAACAATGCCTATTAAAGCCACTGCTATTAAAATTTCCAAAAAGATAAATCCTGAATTTTTTTTATTTTTTATCATAACTTTTTCTTAAATCGTAGATCATAAGTCATAAATCTTAAATCGTAGAATTACTGCCACACAAAATTTGAAGCATAAATAGATGTATGGTTAACTATTGCCCCATCGGCCGAATAACTTGCAAGATCACCGGAACTATCACCAGAAATTGTCACCACAAGCGTCCGATCATTTAACCTTCTGTCTCTGGTAATGCTAAACTGCGTATCTGTATTATTAAGCCGGTGGGTATGAATCTTAACTGTCTGGTCTGAACCTGCGGTATTTACCGTACCTTCCCATGAAAATTCGTTTCCGGCCAAATAAGCGTTGATAGGGATAACTTGAACTAAAGTACTGTCAAAAGTTAAAACCACATTTTCAGTTGCAGTATCAATTGTCCGCAAATAATCAAAATGCACATGCCTTGAATCCTTTACTCTGTTTGAGTCTGACGCCACAGCGGTTTGATTAAAATCTATAGTCCCAGAATTCGATACATAAATTGTTTTATTTTGAGTTACATCTATTCTATCCCTTAGAGAAACACTGCCTTGCTGTACAGTTGACCCGGTTAATTTGTTAAAAACCACCTCGCTCCCGCCTCCTAAACTAATCGCGTAAAATTCGATGTTTGCCGGCAAAAAATAATTCTGGTCATAAGAAGTGTCTCTTGATGCATAGTCTAAACCTTTAAATACTACATATTGATTTGGTGAAACTGCGGTGTTTAAATAAACACCATATTGGCTGTTGGTATCCGATGATATCGCCCTGCTTTGGGCAAACTTTAAAGTAGTAACAAACTCCTGAACTCCGTTATTTAAATCTGTCCTTTTTTGAGTTAATACAAAATCAAAAACAACTACCGTGAACAGGATGGTCAATATCGCTATCACAATCATAATTTCTATAATTGTAAACCCGTCATCTTTTTTTATCATCTGCTTACTGCTTGTAGTGATGAATACATCGGCTGGATAATTGAAAAAGCAAAGAAACCAACCGCCAACCCAAGAACAATTATCAGCATCGGTTCTATTAAAATAGATAATCTTTCGACCGCGCTAACCGCTTCTTGTTCGTAAAATTCTGCTAATTTTTTAAGTATTTCAGATGTTTTACCTGTTTCTTCGCCCACCTCAACCATTTCAATAACTCCAAAAGGAAAAAGATTCTGGTATGGCCTTAAGGCACTGGATAACTTGTCGCCTTTTTTGATTTTTGTTGATGCGTCAATAATAGCATCTTTAAAGTAATGGTTTCCCACAGTTTCAGAGGTTATTTCCAAAGACCGCACTAAGGGTACCCCTGAAGATATCATTGAACTTAACGACCGAACAAAAAAAGCGGAATTATTTTTTTTGACAATGGGAGAAATCAGCGGCGTTTTAAGCAAAATTGTATCCAAAACAAATTTTCCTCTTTTTGTCCTAATAGTTAAAAAAATCGAAATGCCAAGCACAATAGGTATTACAAGTAATAAATACCAATTTTTTGATAAAAAAACTCCAATCCAAAGCAAAATCTTTGTGTAGATTGGTATATCAGCATTTAAATTTGCAAAAAATGTGGCCAGATTAGGAAGAACTACCGTTATAATAATACCGCCAATAATAAACATCACAACTACAATAACTGCCGGATAAGTCATGGCATTCCTGATTTTAGACTTTAATTCATGCTCTTTTGAAATCTGCAAAGACAGAATCTGGAAAATTCCTTCCAAAGTACCAGATTCCTCGCCCACTTTTATCATACTCACAAACATGTTTGAAAAAATTTTAGGATATCTTGCCATCGCCTCTGATAAATTTTCTCCTTTATTTATTTTTTCTTTAATATCTATTAAAGCGCTTTTTAAAACTTTGCCTTTTGCCTGTATTGATAAAATATCAAATATTTTTACCAAGGATAATCCGGTGGAAAACATAATTCCCAAGTTCTTGACCATCATAAGTTTTTGGGTCGAAGAAACTCCCAAAAAAGGAATTGAAATGTCAAAGTTTAGCTTCGCTTTTTTTTCTTCAATGCTTGCCTTAATTAAAATCATCCCCTGGCTTTTAAGAGCTTGGGCCAACTGGCTTTCATTTGAAGCATTCATTATCCCTGTCTCAGTCTTTCCTTCAAAATTTTTGGCAATGTAGTTATAGTTAGGCATGACTTTTATCTCAATAAAAGTCACCGAGCACCAAACGCTTTAGCGTTTCGGTGCTTGGCAACTTATTTTAACCAAGCACTTAAATTATTTCTTTAAACTGTTTTTTATTCTTTCTTTCAGCCATTTGATAGCACGACCCCTTTGCTTTAATTTTCTCTCCCTATCTTGAGCATCCAATTTATTTTTGTATGCTTCATAATAAATTAGTTCTGGTATTTTATTTTTATGTTCTCTTATCCTTCTTTTTAAATCATTTGTATAACCTATATATATTTTGCCATCGCCTTTTCTTATTACATATACATAATACATAAATAAATAATTTAAGTACTCGGTTAAGCTCGCTTGGCTCGCTTAATCAATAATCACTCTCAAAACTTCTTCAATCGATGTCAATCCTTGCGCCGCTTTGACAAAACCGTCTTCAACCATTGTTCTCATTCCGTCTTTGCTGGCCTGGCTGGCAATATCTTTTGTTGACGCTTTAGCAACAATTAATTCTTTCATTGCATCATTTACTTCCAACACTTCAACAATCCCAAACCTACCGCTGTATCCAGTGCTTGAATCTTTAGACGGCTTTGGCCTGAAAAGCTGAACATCTTTTAAAGTGGCCTTCCCTTTTATTATTTTTTCTTGTTTTAATATTTCTGTAATCCTGCCCAAGTCGCAATACTTTGCCAAATTATCCAAATCCGCGGCGGTTAATTTATACTTTTCTTTTTCTCCGTGGAATTTTCTCACCAATCGCTGGGCTATGATTAAATTCACCGTGGAAGAAAGTAAAAACGGCTCCACTTTCATGTCCACTAATCGCGGAATGGTTCCGGCGGCTTCAGTTGTGTGAATGGTGGACAAAACCAAGTGGCCGGTTAAAGCAGCGTTAATTGCCAAGCTTGCAGTTTCAGTGTCTCTAATTTCCCCCACCATAATAATATTAGGGTCTTGCCTGACTAAGGCCCGCAACCCGGAAGCAAAGGTCAACCCAATTTTAGAATTAACCTGCGTTTGGTTTATTCTTGGCATCCGGTATTCAATAGGGTCTTCAATGGTTGAAATATTGACATCCGGCGTATTTAAAATTCCCATCATTGAATAAAGCGTGGTTGTTTTTCCCGACCCGGTCGGCCCCGTAATTAAAATCATTCCCGTCGGCCTGACTAAATTATTTTTTATTTTCTCAGCCACTTTGCCCACAAACCCAAGAGTCTCCATTGTCTGGGCTTTTACATTTTCAGCCAATAACCTCATCACAATTTTTTCACCGTTAAAAACCGGCAACACCGAAACTCGCACAGAATATTCATAATCTTCTGTCTGGATTTTAAACCTTCCGTCCTGTGGCAATCGGTGCTCATCAAGTTTTAAATTGGAAAGCACTTTTATCCTGGCAACAATTCCCGAAGCGGTTAAAATAGGCAAAGACATTACATCGTGCAAAATGCCGTCAATGCGAAACCTTACCACCACTTCTTTTTCTAAGGGTTCCACGTGCACATCGGAAGCTTTTTGCAAAATGGCGTGTTTAAGCAAAGTATCAACCACTTTTATAATCGGCAATTCCTGGGAAGCTTTCATCAACTCATCTTTGCCTTCAAAAATTTCACTGTTTTTTTCAATGTTGCTGATTATTTTTTCATCCCCCTTTACAATGTCCCCGAATTCAATGTCCAGGGTTTTTTGGTATTGGCGCAACGCGTTTTTGATCCCTTCGGGAGTGGTCAGCCGTGGCAAAATTTTCAAAAGCGGATTTGTCTTTTTTACAAACTCAATGGTAATTAAATCTTCCGGGTCAAGCATGGCAACTTCAAGATTATTTTCCCTTTTTCTGAAAGCAATGATGTTGTGGGCCCTGGCAATTTGCTCTGGAATAATACTTAAAACATCCGGCGCAATATTTTCTTTTTCAATGTTTACAAAAGGAATTCCCAAAAGATATGACTCAAATTTAGTCAATTTTTCCCTTTCCACAAACTTTTGGGAAACCAAAACATCTCCAATTTTTTTGTCGGTTTCCTGGCTTATTTTCAAAGCCTTGTCAAAATCTTTTTCGCTGATTAATTCCGCATCCAAAAGAAACTTTTTGAGGCGTAAAGGTTCAACGTTCACCCGGGTTGATTTAAGATATAAGAATTTAAATTTATGATATATTGCAATCGTAAATCGTAAATCGTAAATCTTAAATATTTAACTTATTTTACCACAAAACAAAAGAACTTATCTGTGAATAAGTTCTAAGTGCCCTTGACTAAAAACGAGCCAGGGACTATACTTACGACAATCAGTTATTATATGATTCAAGAAAACATACAACCAAATCTTCAATCGACCAGCGTTTTGGCTGTGTCTTATTACTATTATTCACACCTTCCCAAGAGGCTGGTTTTAAGGTGCCGAAATAATAGTATGAATAATTTATAAACTTTATCTACTAAAAATTTCGACTTCTCAAACTGGTCTCATGGTGGGATCAGTTTTTTGTTCTTTAACAATTTGGGATGAGGAGATCTTGCTATGAGTAAGGTAGCTATCATTGGTTCTTGTGGCGTTGTAGGAAAGGTGTTAGTGGACCACTTTGAGAAACTTGGACATGAAGTTTTTCCTGTTGACAGGGATACAGAATTGAAATTGGAAGATGCTATCCCATTGGTTGACATCGTGTTCATTGTAACTCGACCAATCAAGGAAGCCGGTTTCCTGATTAATAAAGTCGCTTCTTTAATGAATCCCGACACTTTATTAATCCATGGAACATCTATTGCGAATTTGGCTGACCTTGAAGTCGAGAAAATATTATCTATGGGAATCACTTTTAGCCATCTTCACTTTCATTTCCGACCAGAAAGACCATTATGCCAAACGCTTTTTGGTACACACATAACCATAAGTATTCAGGGCGGTAAACATGAAGAATGGCGAAGGTGGATTATTGACCAGTTTGAACCATATAAACCATTTATTCATTGGCTTAACCCCGGTGAACACGATGAAATTACTACTGTGAGCCAATTGGTTCATATGCTGGCAGCGGTAATAGTTTCGGGTATTTGGGGAAATTTCCAAAAGCCAATCGTTCAAAAGGCAGTAATAATTGGAGGGCCACCTTGCCGATTACTTGTCCGTTCGGTTTTAAGAGTGGGCACCGGCGCCAAAGTGACCGAAGATATTCTCTACAATCATCCTTCAACCATACATATAATTGGGGTGATTGATGATGTTTTAAAAACCCTGCGATCAAACCTAATGACAGAAAGACCTGATGTTTTGGCAGCCCAATTGTCTAAGGCGCGAGGAGAAATGAACCAAGAACAATTGAAACTGCTTGATAACTCTACCAACAAACTAATCCGATTGGAGGCGGATATTCAAAAAGAAAATTTTGAATTCAAGTTTCAAAAGGAGAAAAATGTTATCGGGTTGCTTGCAAGAGTTTTGGGTGAATTTGACAAACGGGGCGTGGATAAAACGACTACGATTGCTCAAGTTGACTCTGATAGCGGTTGCACAATCACCATTGGCGTCAGAGAAATGAATGAAAATGCCCTCGAAGCAGCAAAAGTCATCAATGAATGGATTCTCTCTTAGAAAAAAATCCATTATTAGGCGGTAGTTTGTATAGAACTACCGCCAATTTTTTTGGATATATTGCTTTCATGGATTTTATCTTAAAAGTCTTCTTTGTTTAAATATTGGATAAGCGCATTTTTCAACGCATTTTCAATAAATGGCTTTCGGTGACGCACCATTTCGTCAATGTGTTTTTTAGGATGGTTTTTAGCTTTACTATTCTTTAAATATCCTTCTAAATTTACACTCATTTCTAAACCTTTATCCAGCACCTCTTGATAATATTTCGGCAGGAAAAATTTGTGAGATTGACTTGATATTTGATATCCCTCCTTATCAATAATAGTTACCCAGCAAAACATTTCATACCCATTTTTTTCTTTGTGATAACCCACTTCAATTCCAATAGAAAAATCAGATTCTGGATATTTTTCAAAAGCACTATTGGCTCTATTAATTGACCCTTGTCGAGTCTCGGCTGTTGTTTTGGGCTGTTCTGCAACGCCGCTTTTAACTTCACAAGGAATCACATCTGCTTTGACCTTTAAGCTCTCTATAACTTCTTTTAAATATTTTATTTTCGGAATCGAGGTTGTTCCAACTGCTATTTTTAACTTTTTTGAATATATTGGTTTCATATTTTTATTTTATTCTGCCTTTTTAAAGGCGAAAATGCAAACAACAAATAAAATAATTCTTTAACTTGGGGGGATTATTTGGTAATATGACCAAATAAATATGAGCCAAGATTGGGAATCAAAATTAATGACGTTTGAAGAATATGCCAGAAAAAAACATGATCCGGTATATGTTTTTAACGTATAATTTGGCTATGCTTAACCTTAAATTTTCTTCTTCGGGAGTTATTTTATGGGGCGAAATCACATTATTGTTAATTTAGCATTTGGCATAGATTTCTATGATTTTATATTTAATAATAATTTTTTTATGTGTTGGATTCCAGGCAGAAAGAGGCGTTTTTGATTTCTTATCATATTTACGCCTATTTAAACAATTAAAGAAATCCTCCCTCGAAAATACTACCCGTTTTAAGCAATCTCTTTATATATTGATACCAGTATTACGAGAACAATTAATCATCGAAGAAGCAATCCTGAAATTTTCCAAGATACAGAATTCAAGCTTCGATATTAAAATCGCAATATTAACTTCTATACGAGAAGAATCAATTGCAGGCGATCCTACAACTGAAGAGATAATAACTGAATCAATTAAATCTGGAAAACTATCACCATACAAAGACCGTATTTATATCTTTCAAGATCCTAATACGCATGGGAATATGGCAACACAACTTAATTTTTCCATCTCTCAAATTAAGTCATTTGCAGACTCTAATACCTTCTATATGGTCTATAATGCTGATTCAATTATAAATGAAACTACTTTTATTAGACTTGGAGAACTATTGCATAAATATCCAAAAGAAGAATTCGCATTCCAACAACCCTGTGCATTTATTAAGGATATGCATCCCAATTCTAATCAATTTACAAATGCCATGTCTCTATATCAGAGCTGGTATTGTTTGGGTCACGAATCTCGAATAATACGTAATTATAGTGTAAATTTTGAAAAGCAATTGAAACGGGAAAATAATAAAAAGCTTGGTGTAGTTGTTGGTCACGGATCTGGAATGACTTTTGATTTAAATATCAATAATAACGGATACCCTGGAGATCTTTTAACAGAAGATCTCACTTTTGGGTTTATCCTTTCTGCGAGAAATGTACCAATTTTTTCCTTGCCTGCGATTGAAATAGCAGATGTCCCCAACCAATTTTTTATGTTCATAAAACAAAAGAGTATCTGGTTTTGGAACTTTCTTGAGTATTCAAGTTGTTATAAAAAAATGCGAAAACAAGGCCATGCTCGATCCCAATTAATCCCCCTGCTAATTGAAGGAATTAGTGCTGGAGCTTATTGGTTTTTTGATACTATTTTTATTTTAATTCCATTTATTCTGGGAATTATTCTTGGGTCTTATCTTGTTATAATATTGGCGATTTTTAGTTTTATTATTTTTTATATTACCCCCTTATATTTTCTTAAAAGAAAATTACCCAACGTACTTAAGCAACAGGATTTTTCAGAATATGCAGAAAATGTTAGAAATACTTCTTTTATCAAGTTGCTTCCATTTCTTTGTTTAATTATTCTAACAAACTCCGTGGGTGCATGGATAGCAACATTCAAAAGTATAAGATATTTTTTTACAGGTAAACTACCTGTCAAATATAAAACTGGCAACTAGATTTTGGTAGCTATTGCCATTTCACCTACAATACTAGTGTTTTTCCACATTGGGTTATTCAGTATATATTCCTCAAAAACACGTTTCGGTCCATCTACGTGAATAGCTCCAACATCATGCAAAACAATAACCCCACCCGATGGAATTAATGGCGCCCAAAGTTCATAATCATTTTTTACGGATTCGTACTCATGATTTCCATCAATAAAAAGCAGGTCAATTCTTGATTCATTAAATTTTTTACGCGCTTTGCCACTTAACATGGGAAGTATTTTGATATACTGCCCCAATGCATATTTATTCATTGTCATTTTAAAATTCTGAATCGGGGTTATGTGTAATTTCTTTATCTCCTTTAAGTATGTATCTTTTGAAGCATTATCTCCGTCGCCATTAAACGGATCAACGCAATACAATACTCCCTTTCCTCCTTTGATTGCCGAGGCAAATATATATGCAGATTTTCCCTTCCATGTCCCAATCTCGCAGATTATGGGTGAAGGAGACGTAATTTGTTTAGATAGATCAAATAATTTTACAGCTTCAATTAGCAATAACCACCCGTCTATTTTTTCTAAATGAGGCATTTTGCCCAAAGTCTCTTTTTCAGTTGCATTTAACAAATCAAATTGTTTTTTGTATGAGGGATAATTAGACATGTAATTTAAGTTAGTGTGTTTTTTACAGTATCATCATTTTTACCATTTTTCAATTTTTTAGTTGATTTTTGAACTCGGTAGCCAAACCGTTGACACAAGACATATTTATGATAAACTCACGTTAGCACACTAACAATCAGTATCTTGAAAGGAGATACCCGTGCACTCAGACGAATTTGCGCTCATTTTGATCAAGCCAGACGCTTTAGAGCGAGGCCTTGATTCGGAAATCTTCGATGGTTTGGTTGCTGAGGGCTTGGATGTTACTAAAATCGGCACCATTCAGTTCGACCTTCAATTCGTGATGGACTTCTACCAGTGGCCTAAGATCGAGTATCCTGACATGATGCAAGCTTATATGTGCGTCACGCCACTACCGGTCTGGATCGCCAGGGGAGAGAACGCCGTTTTCAAGGGCATGGCTCTGAAAAATCGGCTACGTGCAAAGCATTGCGATGGACCAATGAAGAATCTTTTTCATTGCCCCTGTTCTCAAGAAGAATCACAGTGGCAGTACGATCTACTAAAAGAAAGACACAAACCCATGGAAACCCCAAAAAAAAGGACGAAGAATCAAGTCGAGGCGATCGTCTTCAAAATTCTCAAAAACGGAGAACTGTCATTCCTGATGCTAAAGCGCATCCCTGAACGAGGAGGCTTCTGGCAACCGGTGACGGGAAACGTTGAAGAGGGTGAGACTTTCGAAGCGGCGGCATTGCGCGAAGTGCGCGAAGAGCTTGGTATCGAAACGATTATTCAGTTGATCGATACTGACTACTCTTATGAGTTCACAGATAATGGCATAGATCAGTTCGAACGAATCTTTGGTGTCCAGATCGTGGTTGACCAAACCGTCGCACTCTCTTCTGAACATTCTGAATACGTTTGGGCTTCTATGGATGAAGCTCTGAACGTTTACCTTAAGTACCCTGGGAATAAAGAGGGCTTGAGGCGACTGTGCGAGAAGGTGAAACAGAAAGGGGGGCGTCAGTGAATCGACTTCCTGAACTCAAAAGGTATTTTGAGGAGAAATTGCTCTCTATGCAAAATCTCCGAGAGTACCTTGATGCGTCCTCGGTTGTTTCAGTGGAGCTTGATCCGGATATCGTGTACGACCTGATAGTACTCGTGCCTGACCAGGTGTTTGAGACAAGGTTTAAAAATCAGTTCGGCGAATGTTTTGTGGTTAACAGCCAAGAACATGTGCCACCGGTCTTTACTCGCTTCAAGAGCTATGGCTGGCTAAGAAAGGATTTCTCCAGTCGTCTGCCGATTGCTCTCTGGATATTCAAGCGATCAGTGGTTCTTCAAGATCCTAAAATGGATTTTGAAACAATATTGGGCGAGTATGATGTAATTTTCGCCAAGAAACGAAAGGAAATTCTTAGGCGCAAATACATCGAATTTCGCTCCGACAGACACAACCTTCGGCAAGCGGTATACCACCATGATGACTTAGCCATGGAATTACTAAGGGCGAACGTCGTCAAAATCGCTATTGAGATTCTCATTCTTGCCCATGGTCAGCCATATCCTTACAAGAAATGGTTGCCCTCCGAGGCCAAAAAGTATGAGGGTGGCCCAAATATTGTTGGAATTTGCACTAAATTCATGCAAGAATCTGAACCAAAAAAACTCATCGCGTTAAGCGATGAGTTGGTGGGTAAAATTGTTGAACGGCTTACATCCGACAACGATTTCTCAATTGCTTTCCTGACCGAATGGTGGCTGCATCTGAAGTGAGTTTGCCTTGACCCCGCTTTTTTTAAAGTGGGGCTTTTTTATTTGTAGTAACGATTTCTTGGGCGTGTCTTATCATTTCTTTATCTTCAGACCAGTTTAATTTTTTTATAGCACTATCTGCAGTAAAAAAATAATTTTTATAAAATTCGTGAGTTTCGAATCTCTTTTGATTTTTTTTAAGTGAACGTAATTTCACTAAAAAACAAGTGATTGTTTTATGAATTATTTTTCCTTTATCATAAAATCTATAGTTATAGGTGGTTATTGTTCTGATAATTTTAAAATCTATAAATCCAGTCTCTTCCTTGATTTCACGCGAAACTGCATCTATGAGATCCTCTTCTTCATTTTGATGTCCTTGAGGCAAAGAAAATTGTCGATACTTAATAGAGTAAATTAATAAAAATTTATCGTCAAAAAATATTACCGCACTTGCACACAGTTCTTCAATTTCTTTTATTTTTTGTTTTGAGTTTGATTTACTGGTTTCTAATATGTTTTTTATAATACTAATAGAATTATGAGGGCGCCAATTTTTCAATAATTTAATAGATGCAATTCTTTGATTGTCTAATTTTGGTAAAACATCTGTAAAAAAATATAAATAATTTTCATAAAATAGTTTGTTCTTGGAAATTGCAGATCTGACACTTTTATCCTTAATCTCAGAAACATTATTCAAAAAGGATTTTTTATCAATATGAAGCAAAAATACATGTAAATTAGAAAGGGTAGAAATATTTGATTTGGTAAAATTAAACCATTTGGGGGCAAAACCATATTTGGCATAATAGAAAGCAACACTTGAAAGAATTGATCTTTCCAATATCACATTCTCGCCATATTTAATATATTTTTTCGCTAATTTTATTCTATTAATATGCTGTTTTCGATACCATTCTGATATATTTGATTTGATTCCAGCATCAATGTAATTCGGTTCAGCAATAAACAAAACAGGGTACGATTTTCTAATATTGCTTATTAAAGTTGATTTCCCAGCGCCCCAGAATCCCTCAATAATTATTACTGCGGGTACATTTTGCATAGAGTTATTAGTTTTTGACTTTTTCATATTTAGTAATCCAAGTTAAATGTCAATTGGATATGCCTACATTTTGCCAAAATAATTGTTTATCACACCTACTAGTTCATCTGGACTTTTAAGAAAATGGGGGGAATGGAGAGGAAATGAGGACAACTACCACGGAAAATATGGAAAGTGGAAAATAAAAAATGAGAATCAATCAAGATTTTTAATTACTCACCTCAACATTTCAACGGCTCAACCGTCAATTTGACGGTTGAGCCGTTGAAATTATAGTCGTTGAGCCGTTGAAATCGCTATAATACCTTGGTCCCCCCGTTTATCGGCAACTCAATGTAAAAGTTATTTATAAACATCGTGCGAACCAATATCTAAAAAAATTGCGTCATTCTTTTCAAAAACAAAAACAACCCTATACTGGCCCCTTACCGTAAAACTCCAATGTTTTTTTAACTTTCCGGAAAGTTTATGAGTTTTAAGGGAAGCAATAAACGGGTTGCTTCTAAACAATATAATTTTTCTTTTAGCCGACTTTTGAATTTCTTTTGGTAAATCCAAAAAAGATTTTCTAAATTGAGGGTGGTAATAGATATGGGAAATTTTCATTGACTAGACGTAACTAAAAATTTAACTCCGGCAACTTCCCTATTTTCTTTAACATTTTAGCTTCACGCGTCCAACGCAAAACATCTTCTGGCGTCACTTTTTGTTGTGCCAGTAATTTTTCGTACTCTTTTTTGGGAATAACAACAAGTTCCCCCTTTTTTGATAATCTCTGTGGAATAGTAATAATTTTGTCCATAATATTCTTGAATAATGATATAGTTTTAATTTACTATACTTTTAATACTGTTATTCTTATTTAAAGTTTAGAACATAAGTTTAAATAAGTAAAGCTACGTTTAAAGTTGACTTTATGTGTTAACCCTTAACGGTTCAACGGCTCAACCGTCAATTTGACGGTTGAGCCGTTGAAATTAGAGCCGTTAAAATCGCTACAATACTTTAGTCCCCCCGTTTATCGGCAACTCAATGTAAAAAGTTGACCCCTTACCCTTGCCCGGCGATACAGCCCGAATAATGCCATTATGCAACTTAATCATATCAGCTGTATTAGACAATCCAACTCCACTGCCCTTTGCCATGCTCTCGGCCTCTTTGGACCTTTTAAATTGCGCCGTAAATATGGTTTTCATTTCCTCTTCAGAAATCCCAATGCCCGTGTCAGCAACGATAATCCGTACCTTGCTTTCCTCATCTTCCAGCTTGATATCCACTCCCCCCTTTTTGGTGTACTTGACCGCATTGTCCACAACATTGAATAATACCGACTTTAATTTCTCCCGGTCGGCTTTAATGAAAAACTTTTGCCGGGACTTTTCCAGTTTTAAATAAATTTTATTCTTTTCTGCCTCCCCTTTTAACACATTTACAATTTCTTCCAGCATCGGCAAAACCTCAACACCGGGCACCAGCGAAACAACCCCCTCCAACCCCTCCGACTTCATTTTTGCCGTATTTAAAAAGTTGTTGATATCTTTAATTTTTTCCTGCGCCACAGTTTGCATATTTTCAATTTTGACCGCCGCGGTCTTAGGAATTTTGCCAAACATCCCCTGCAAAAGCAAATCGCAGTAATCCTTAATAATCCCCAAAGGTTTTCGCAAATCATGCTGTGTCTGCCTCAAAAAGTCATTTTTATACTCATCCAACTTCTCCAACTCATCATTCGCCTTTTTTTCAATCGCAAAAGCCCGCGCTAATTCTTTATTCAAAACTTCGATTTGCTCCTTCTGTTTAACTTCTTTTTTAATAGATCTGATAAGCAATATATTGAAAATTACAATTACTAACACAAGAAAAAAAATAAACATCAGAAATGGATATAAAGTCTGTCTTGTTATCGTAAAAAAATCATTGGCTTTTATATCTGTAGCTAAAACAGCAACTGTATTTCCATATTCATCTTTAATCGGGGCATAACCTGTTAAAACTGTACCATACTCATCAGTATATAAATCTTTGTTTGTTAACGCTCCCTTATAAGCCTCGAAGGCTTCTGGAATATCAACTGCTTCGGGATAATCTTGCCCGGGCCATTGAAGTTTATCCGGTCCATCTGGTTCTATTTTTCCATCACGATTTACATCAACAAACATAGAAGGATCCTCGCTTGTGTTAGCATAAGGATTAATAGAATCAGCGTCTGCAACAAACTCCATCTCTGTCGGATTATCCTTTTTCTGCCGGAAAATATACATAAAAACAATATCCTTGTTGCTATACTTTGCGTTATGTAATCTGTTTACAATTCTACCCCATTCCGGTTTTTTCCAATCCTCCTCTACCTGAAGTGCCTCAAGGTCCCTTGAATTAATATTTGCCGCAACTGTAATTGATATACTAAGTAATCGTTCTCTAAGATTTTCTGTTAAAAGATTAACGGTATAGTTATAAAGAATTAAAGAAGCAAAGGTGAAAACAGTAATAATGATTATTAAAACAAAAACACCTATCCAAATCGGACTTCTTAATCTTTTAAATTGAAATAGATTTTTATACATTTTTTAAAAGATAATTGATTTTCTTATTATTCGCATCCCAAAGAAATGGCGTTAACTGGGGGCCATGATTTTTACCGAATAATAATTGATAAACGTGCATAAAGAAATGATGCTGAAGTTCTTTGTTTCTTGTTTCATTCGCATTTGGTTCTTTAGGTATATTATACAGCAAAATCCGAAATTTATCTAACGAAATCTTAGATTTTCTGTTTATAAGCGTCCTTAACGCTCTGATTAATTTAATATCTTCTGCCTTCAATTTACCAATATAATCTACATTGGGTTCTGGTAAAAGATAGTGCAGATTTTCTTCCGGGATCTTAAAATAGCGAGCATTATTTTTCTGAATAAGGCGTAGATCTAAATATGCATTATCGCTTCCAAGTTCTTGATGTTGTTTATCTGACTTTAAAGAATGAAGTTTTAATAACTTTTCTACGTCTCTTTTTTGTATTTTTGTAAACTGTAAACATAATGATTTATATGATCCAATTGATTTTTTGCGAATCAGAGGCTTAACCATATATTCATAAATATCACGCTGAGGCAATGTGGGTTTCGCAATGATTTTTCCTTTAATGCTAATATTAGAAGCTCCATAACCATATCCGCCATATGGTTGCGTTCCTCGTTCTACACCCAGTGCGTGTAAATGAGTATTACAAAGTAAAGTATCTTTACCATGGAGGATTTTACCATTAATTTTTTTATCTATTAAATTTTTAATATAATTACTTGTTCCATAAAGAGTAACATACATTGCATTTCGTGCATATTCTAGATCTTCAAAATAACTTTTAAGGTCAGCATCATTTGTATATTCTTGAATAAAAATAATCGGAGTAAATATTTCTTTAAAATTGCCACCCAGTTTAAGCGGCTTACAGATAATAGTCGGCTCTACGATGGCATCGTGTGTTCTAATAATTCCAGGGGTTGAAGGATCAAGCCACTCGCGATTTTCAATAAGTAAGTCTTGTATTCTTACAAGATCTTTTGGGTCGCTTATAGGCCCTATTTGGCATAATTTATCACGATAGTGACCAACTGTAATATCCTTGATACTGTTGCGCAAGATATATAAAAACTCTTGCAATACATTTTTATGAACAAGAATAGCGTTCGGTGCTGCACAATCTTGTCCTTGATTATAAAATTGAAGAGTGAGAACAGCCTTTGCTGCCTTAGAAAGATCGGCATCTTTGCTCACCACCACAGGGTTGTGCCCTGCCCCATTAGCAATAAATAAAGTGCGCATATCAAATACTGACCGTAATTTATCCGCATTAGAAGAATTGCCAGTAAAAATTACAATATCATTAAGGGGTTTAGTTTCTTTAGTTTTTGGATTTTCAAGAAGCGCAGTCCTGTCTTTTAAGAATTCAAGTCTATGCTGGGAAGAAACGATAATATTTGGAAAGTTCTTGGGTATATCTAAAAGTAAAAGCATCTTCCCAAAAAAATTCAACATAGCATGAGGAATGCAAAAATGAACTTCACTTGCCATTAAAGATGGCACAACAACAAAACAACAAAATGCATACAGCGGCTGATTTCTTGGTAAAAAGGTAGTAATGGCGCCGACTCGTAAGTAAAAATACTTTTTATTTTCTTCAAGGCTTTTTAAAAGATCTAATGCTCTCGCTGTCTCATCTTTAACAACCTCATAACTTTCATACTCTAATAAAATATCTGTTAAATCTTCAAATTTATCTTCAATAATACGGGCTAACTTTTTGGCTCTTTGATCAATTTCAGAAAAATCAAGAGGTGTATATGGGGCATATTGAATATCTGAAATAGTTTTATGCTTAATAAAAAACCTATTTGACGACATTATTGTTTTTGTGGATTTCATATAATATAAATAAAATTAAAATCGCATAAATATTATTCCTATGACAGTCAGAGTTATTCCAACATATTGGTAAAAAGAAATACTATTCCACTCATGGAATATAAAAAGCCCAACTAAAATGGTGCTTATAGCTAACAAAGAATCAATGGTTGCTGCACTTATAGCTAATCCCAGCTTTGACACAACTAATCCAAAAGTAATAAAAACAATCGGAGAAATAATTATAACTGCTAAGAGCCATATTGTAAGTTTATTTTCTTTACTTGCCCAAACTGCGCTTATATAATTCCCTAAAAGGGCCACGGAAACTGCTCCGATAACATAAAACCAAATTTGAAACTTAGTCATGAATTTTTAAATTATATAAATATCCCATATAAAATATAATATCGTTACTGTAACCGATATTGTGCTTACACAAATACCAACTATATCCAAGTTCCTTAACCACCCTATATCTTTTTCTTTAGAGCGATAAGACAAAATAAATAATAATACTGAGACTAATAAATAAGTAAATATATAACCAACTATAACCGCTATCCAAACATCTACGCCAATAACGTCGTATATACCGAATATACTTAGAAAGCTTAATATTATTATTCCAATGTGACGCAATCTCATACCTGAATAATTATTTATTAATTAACTTATCTACTTTAGACCATACATTATTGTTTAGCACCCCACCGTGACTCTTAAAAATCCCTAATCCAGCCTGCCATGTTGAACTAATATTATTTGCACCACTATATTTTCTTCCAGCAGGACCCCATTCTCCCCAATGCATCGATTTACCAATACTTGCGCCAAGTGAAGAAAGGTGTAATAAGCTACCCAATGCCATTCCTATATTTTCTGATAGAGATGTCCCCTTGCCTCCAAAAGCCTGAACTGCATCAATATTACTATATACACTTGTGTGTTTGCCAATCATGGAATAATTAGGTTGATAATCAGAAATTACTGGAGTACCTATCGTAACCAAGTTATCAATTTTATGATCAGTCATTTGACTAACAAGAATGCCAACATTACCACCATGACTATGACCTACAATATTTAATGGTTCATCTTTTGCAAAACTATAATTATTAATCATATCAGAAATAGATTTTGCTGCTGATTGTCGTGCAGAGTCATTATCTTTACCTGACCATATGTTTTGATCATTAATAACTTGCGTATTTTTTGTATCATTAAAAGTTTTACCAACCGATGATATAAAATTAGACATTGAGCCAGAAGATGACCAGTCGTTTTTATTGTAATGTGTGCCAGGAATAATTAGCGTTAAAAGGCCGCTCGGATCGCTGCCTACTATTGGGTTGTTTCTTGCGTAACTGTAAGCATTCCATTGTTGGGGGTCTATTAAATAATCTTTGTCAAAGCTCCAAAACATCGGGTCTTGAGAAATGAATCTTCCGGTGGTGGTGTTGTAATATCTTGCATTCAGATAATTCAAGCCTGTTTCGGCATCAAACTCTTGCCCGATGTATTTTCTTTGTTCGTTGAAAGTGCCTGTCTTTTGGTCAATTCTTATTGCGCCGAATGGGAAGTAATCTATGGTTTCGGAAACAGCACCAGTACTATCAGTTATGATGCTTGAACTGTTGAGGGTGTCTACATGATTGTAATAAACTTTTGCATCTGCTCCTGTTCCTTGTACGGTGGCTGCGTCAGTACCGTTTGTAAAAATATGCTTGGTAGTATTTGTGCCGTCAGTGTTGTAATTTTTGGTTGGGTACACGGTGGTTGTGCCTCCGGTAGACACGGTGATTCTCTGTCCCGAAGGGTCGTAGGTGTAATTCGTGACAGTTGGCGGAGCTTGCTGGGCAAAAGAAAAGCCAACACTACCAAATAGGAAATACAATGAGAGAAAAGGGATAATGAGTATAAGTTTTTTGGTTATAGTCATTAAATGATTTATAAAAAAATACGCCCGACAAGGGCGTATTTTTAACTGATTTTTCCAGAAAAGTTATTAAAAACAAAAACAATATTATCGTTAAATTTGTCCGGAACACTAATAAAATCGTAGAACATCAAAATTCCGTTCTTTGAATTTTTGCCTATTAAAAT
>Ga0209541_10003354_pt1 | contig 29470 bp, 15 predicted proteins | sample RifCSPlowO2_01_FD_184027 | JGI IMG/M metagenome (GOLD analysis project Ga0209541, IMG submission 184027) | Groundwater microbial communities from Rifle, Colorado - Rifle CSP2_plank lowO2_0.1 (SPAdes) (version 2) | ecosystem: Environmental > Aquatic > Deep subsurface > Groundwater | place... | reverse complement strand
TGTTCTTAATATCGCCCGCTCCGGTGCAAACAGTAACTTAGCCCATACCGCCTACGGATTAGCTTCATCTGTTACAAACACCAATGCCACTTCCGGCACCAATATCGCCGGCTACTTCTCGGCAACTGGCGCAACAAGCGCCAACTACGCCCTCTACATTCCGGACCAAACAGATGCCACCGGCCCCAACTACGGCCTCTACATAGCCGGTGCTGATTCCTATGCAATTTATGTAGCGGCCGACGATATAGTAGGCTTAGACAATCTCTTTGTCGGCGCAACGGCGGAAACCATCACCGACAGCGCCTTTGCCTTAGACGGCAACGACGTATTTATCGCCGACGATCTGGGTGTTGAGGGCTACTTGTACATAGACGGTAACGCGGCAGGGGAAGGTACGGACGTGCTTCTAATCGAATCCGGCGATATTTACGTTAAAGATGGAGACTTAGATCTGGCAAGCGGCGAGCTTTCAATTACTTCCGACAACACTACTGCGGGCACTGCTCTGTCTGTAACCGCCAGCACCCACACTGCCGCAAATGTTTTCGCAGTTACGGCAACCGGCTTAACAACCGGCGAACTAATGGATCTTAACGCAACTTACCAACCATCCAACGGTTCAACCAATGAGGCTATTGACATCAATATTACCCACACTCCGACTTCCTTAGCCGACAACTTCCAGTCAATTAATTTAACAACAACCGACGGTACAGCTTTAGACAATACAATCTACGGACTTCAAAATACATTAACTTTAACCGGAAACGCCGCCAAAGTCGGCTATGGAAATTACACGGCAATTACTTCAAACTCAACTACCGGAGACACACTTACAGGTTTATATTCCCTCACCACCCATACCGGTGTAACGGGAACCGGCAACAAAACTCAATACGGCATTTGGTCTCGCGTAGATAATGATGGTGTAACCGACACAAATGCCGCTACGATATACGGTGCATATTTTGACGCTCTCGGCAATACCGGCGGAACGGCATCAACCGCCTACGGCATCTATGCCACCGCTTCCGGTGCGGACACTAACTATTCCCTTTACACCGCAAATGGCAACGTCAGCCACATCCTTGGCGCCGGCGATAAAGTCTATATCAACGCAACAACCACAACCTCAACTTTAGGAAACGGTGTTCTGGATATTGACGTCAAATCCGTAACTCCCGATACTGCGGGGATAAACGTAGACTTTACAACCAGCGGCGGTATGCTTTCCACCTCATCTTTCGGTGCTTATGTAACTAACTATGCTAATTTCACTGGCGGTGCTCTAGCCTACAACAAAATGTACGGCATCTACGTAAAAACTACTAAATTAGGTGCAGACACCGGCGATACCATTAAGTTAATGTACGGCATAGTGGGAGAAGCAACCAATACGGGATCAACAGACGCAGGTACTAAACTGACATTTAGCGGCGTCTTTAATGCAACCGGTGATACTGCCGGTACCTCCACTGCCTACGGCATCTACACATCAGCTTCCGGCGCCGATACAAATTATGGAATCTATTCGGCAGCGGGGAGAGCGGTTTTTGCGGGTCTTGTAACAGGCACCAACAACCGCTCGGTCTGCACAAACACGACAGGCGGGGAGTTTTTCGCGGTCGACGCAGCCTGCACCACATCCTCTATCCGGTTCAAGGAAAACATCGGTGAGCTTGCCTATGGCCTGGACGAAGTTATGCAGCTTAACCCTGTATTTTTTAACTACAAGGGGGATTTCGACCCGGACACCTCGCGTAAAATCGGCCTCATTGCCGAAGAAGTAGTCCCCCATATACCCGAAGTCGGCGTGTACGATAATAACGGCATACTTTTTGGCCTCGATTACCCGAAACTAACTGCTTTAAACATCAGGGCAATTCAGGAGCTTAACACCAAGCTTGAAAGTACCGCCGCCAAAGTTGACAGATTGTCTTTTGAGAGTGAGAGTACGGCTTTAACCCAAAACGGCGATCTTAAAGTTATCGGCACACTGACAGCCTCCCAAATTAAGGTTGATTCTGCTCTTACATCAGATCTAATTAACCCCGACGGCACCTTAAAAGAAGAATATAAAGACCAGCTATTAACAGCCTCGCAAATCTTAAGTTTAGTCGAAAGCCGGATTCTAAGTTTAGTCGAAAGCCAAATCCAAAAACTCGTTGAAGCCGAAGTTAAAAATCGAATGGACGAGTTCATAGCCAGCTTTGAAGAACCTAACCAGAGCGTTAACACCGAGCCGATTTCCAATCAGTATGGTTCGCAGCCAGAATCTGGCAACCGGATTGACAGCCCCGTACCGCAAACTACCACCTCCCAAGGTGCGGGCTCTGACTCCTCGGAGGTGAATTCTGTAACGCAAGGCCAGGCCTTGGATCAAGGCGACACCGAGCAAAAAGGCCTGGCCTTAAGCGGAGGTGGACCAGAATCTACAAACTCGGCCCAACTTGCAGAAGACAAGTCTGACTTGTCGCAAGCCACGTCTGAGTTAGCCTCCCAATCTCAACAAACCCTTGACGAACTGGATCAGCTTCTAGCTACTACCAACTTATCACTTTCGACTTTGACTGTCACCGGGCCGGCTCGCCTCGCCACCACTCAGGTGGCGGGCACCTTCTCCCAGGACGGCACGTTCATAATAGACTACGGCAAACAGATAAACGTTCTTGGCTCAACCCTTTACCTCCAAAACGACCCCCTCGCAGGCTGTCCCGATACCGGATCGGGATGTGCAAGCGGCACCTTGGTCGACATCGGTGGCGGCAAAGCCACAATCGACAACCAAGGCAATCTGAAGCTAAAAGGCACGCTTACGGCCTCAAATGTAGAAACAAAACAGCTGACCATTGATGTTTCCGACGAAAACAGCCAGACTGCAGGCACGGCCAGTATCGATTCGGGCACAAATGAGGTCACTATATTCACAACAGCACTCCAGCCCAGTGCCCGGGTACTTGTAACCCCGCTCGTGCCAACACGCGGCAGAACCGTATATGTAAGCGAGAAAATTGAGTTTGAAGGCTTCACTGTGTCAATTGAAAACGGCCCAACCACAAATCCAATCGAGTTTGACTGGCTAATAATAAACACTAAAGAGCTTTCCCAAAACACCCCATAAAATTCCCTATATACAATTCAAGGCCAGGCCTTGGAAGCTAAAATTGGAAAATTGGTATTTAAAATTTGTTTAGAAATTAGAAATTAGGAATTAGTATTTAGAAATTAAGATTTAGGAATTAACAATTCCTGTATGTCACATAGATTCTATAATATATAAAAATGATATAATTGCGCCTCATGCGTGAACGGGAACCCAGAAGAGAAAAGCGATTTCAGGCCCCTATATGGTCTGGGTTAATGCTCATTACTCTAGCTGCAATCGCCGGCGGAGTAGGTACAACGGAAAAATTCTTAACTGAAAAACAATCTTCTAATAGAGTTTATGCCTCTGAGAATATAGGTGCTCAAGAAGCTCTAACCAACCTCAAGTTCAAACAGGAAATAGTAACAACAGGTTTAGAGTTCCCTACTTCGATGGATATAGCCCCGGACGGCCGAATTTTCATTACGGAGCAATCCGGGAACGTTAAAATTATTGAAAATGATCAACTGCTAGAAACACCGTTTCTAACAATTCCGGTTTCAGTACTTGTTGAGGGTGGATTAATCGGTGTTAAGCTAAGCCCCGACTTCATACAAGATAGGCAGGTATTTCTCTACTATTCTTCAGCACCGGATGAACTGGGTAACGTAGTAAACAGGGTAAGTAGGTTTTCAGCCGGCACAATAAACCCAAACATAGCAGATGAAGACAGTGAAGTAATCCTTGTTGATAACATTCCATCAAACGAAGTCCACAATGGCGGCGGATTAGAATTTGACCGGAATGGAATGTTAATAATAGGTACGGGTGAAGCTGGAGATGGCATAGAAAACTCCCAGAATCTTGGCTCATTAGGAGGTAAAGTTTTAAGAGTTAATCCGATAGACGGCAGTCCGGCTCCAAATAATCCTTTCATAGAAAATCCCGAAGCGGATCCAAGAATATATGCTTTAGGCTTTCGTAATCCGTTCACCTTCTCAGTCGACCATCAAACAGGCATAATATTAGCTTTAGATGTAGGTGATGCGTCCTTTGAAGAAGTAAATAAAGTTGAACCTGGAAAAAACTATGGTTGGCCTTATATGGAAGGCCCCGGCAAACAAAAACCCTTACCGGATGATCTACCCGATTCTCTCACACTCCCATTATATTCGTACCCCCACGGTCAAGGTAGCAATGCCATAACGGGTGGAGACGTCATAAGAAACAACACCTATCCGAAAGCTTTACAAGGCATGCACGTTATCGGTGACTACATAGCCTCAACAATCATGATACTTAACCCTCAAACGGCTAAAGTATTTGATTTAAACTTGGCAGAAGGTCAAATAATAGCCCCTGTTGACCTCGATTTTACTGCAGGCGGAGAGCTGTACTTTTTAACGATTGCCCCCGGCTGGCTTTCAAAAATAAGTATCTCTCAAGAAGAACCTCCTATGACAACCACGCCTGTCGAAACCATCAAGCCTACTCCCACAGAAATTCCCTCACCCACGCCTATCATAAAGTTTCTAATGGGTGACGCTAACTGTGACTCACGCGTAAATAGCATAGATTCAGCTTTCATTCTTCAGTTTTCCGCAGGTTTATTAGGAGAAGTTCCATGCGAAAATGAGGCTGATGCGAGCGCGGATGGAACCATAAATGCCATAGATGCGACATTAATTCTGCAACATAGCGCAGGCTTGATAGACTTAAACCCAAAAATCCCTTAAGCAAATAAAATATTTTACTGCTAAAATAGCCTTTTCTCACATGGTGCCCAACCTTATAGTCTGGGCATGATGATACTTGACATAGCCTCAAAAATCTGTGCATAATCAATTAATAAGGTATTTTTTTACTCATCCGAATTTTCTCGAATGGTGAAAATTATAGGATAGAGGTGCGGGAATCTTCTTAGGGCAGCCACATATATGCCTAGCCAGCCTGCAAATACCGTCGATACTTCGGCAACTGCCGATATTTCCACCCGGGATTTAATCACTGATGCTAAAAATCGCAGTGTCGGCTTTGGCCGCGGCAACCCAAGCACGCGCCTGCGCTACCTGGTCAAACTCGGCCTTATCCCCGCTCCAAGGCGCATAATCCACCCCGAAAGCGCCTCTCACAAAGTTCCTCCGCGGGTAATTGGCTACTACCCTAAAAATACCCTGCCGCTTTTGGTTGGCATAGAAAACTTGCGAAAAAAGGGCCTGTCCTATGAACAAATCAAAATAAGACAAAAAGTAAAAAAAGATATTGAAATAGATCAAAATACCGGTGATATCTCTGTCAATCAAAACCCAAATTTAAGTAAGAAAAAAGTCGGCCCCTTGATAATTTCCAAAAATCCTTCAGCTTCAAACTTTGTCTTGTTTCAAAAAAATGGCCTCAGTAAAAGCGATCTGGAGCATGAACTCGGCAAGCATAAAAAACACGTTCACGACAGGCTAAAAATCCACGAGAGAAGCATCATCAACCATATAGATAAACGTTTTGGCTTTGGCAATGTTGGCCCGACCATCAACGCCAGCTATGCCGACTTTGACTTGTCAAAACCAAACAGGTTCGCGCTTCTTTCTAAAGGTTTTATTATTACGGTAGCAACAGCAGGCTTAATTAGCGCCGGCATCTACTCCACAAACAACTATATAAAATATGTCACAAGGGATAGTAACATATCAGAAAGTATCAACAGATCGGATAGTTTAATCGGCCAGGTCCTGGCAGCAACCAGTGATGACCACAGGCTGTATATAGATGCCGATACCCGGGTTTCGGGCAGTACTGTCTTTGGTGAGGATATTACGGCACCCAATGTCGTCTATTCCCTGGTTGCCGGCACAGGCATAGTTATTGGTGCTGGACAATCTCCTTCGGTTGCTCTGGATGACAGCGCCATTGTTAGCAGTGTTAACAGTTTGGCCGGTTCCTTAACCTTCGCCGCTTCAGGTGCAACTTCCATTTCTGCTTCCGGCTCTACCATTACCATCTCCTCAACCGACAATAATGCCGGCGGAGACATAACGGCCGTTAATGCAGGCAGTGGGTTATCCGGCGGTGGTTCGTCGGGAGATGTTACTTTAAATGTTTCACTCACATCATCGGGTACAACCTCTACTACCTCCTCAGCTTCCGGTCTGGAAATCTCATCGGGAGTAAGCTTGCTTCGCGGTTGCAGTGACAGCGAAGCATTGGCCTGGGTTTCTGCAACCTCTACCTGGGATTGTACTACGGTTGGACCAGGTACAATCACCGGTCCGGCTTCCTCTACCGACAATGCCATTGTCAGGTGGAACGGTACAGGTGGCACGGTTATTCAAAACAGCGGAGTCACTATTGATGATAGTGATATCCTTTCGGGTCTTGCCGGCTTGACTTCAGGCGGCAATATCACCTTCTCTTCCGCCCAAATCCTGGGTGCATCGCCCCTGGTCTTTGAAGGAGGGACGGATGATGATGTTACCACCACCCTGGCGTTTACCGACCCGACCACCAGCAATAAAACCATTACCTTTCCCAATGAAACAGGCACTGTCTGTACCACGGGCTCGGTCTGCTCGGGCTACCAGGCATCAGGAACCTACGTTACTTCGGTCTCCGGTACGGCCGACAGGATCACTTCAACCGGCGGTACCACCCCGGTCATTGACATCGCCGCCACCTATGTCGGCCAGACTTCGATTACCACCCTGGGCACTATCGCGACCGGTACATGGGATGCCACAGACATTGCCCTTGGAGCCGGCGGCACGGGAGCAACGCTCACTGACCCCGGGGCTGACCGCCTCTTTTTCTGGGACGATTCGGCAACGTCTACCGCCTGGCTCGTTGCCAACACCGGCCTCACCATCTCCGGCACCGACTTAAACGTGAACCTGGGAACGAGTATCGCAAACTCCGAGATCGACGCCGATACCATAAATTTTGACTCGATTATAGATACCGCAACCCTGGATGCTACGTGGATTCTCGGCTCACCATCCGCCGCGGCGCCAACCGCCGACTACAACCTTGTTTTAGACGGCACCGGAACCGGGGCAGATTACGATTCTCCCGCGCTTGTGTTCCGCGGAAACGACGGCGCCGCCGATACCGAGCTTGACATGTCTATTCTTTTGGACGTGACGTCAACAACGGATTACAAGCTCGGGTTTTTTAATGACGGGCTCGCCGCCGAAGTAGCTTCTTTGGATGAATCCGGAAATCTAGCTCTTTCCGGGATTATCAATCAAAACGGCGGCGATGGATCAAGTTTTGCCGGAAGTGTCACCTTCAACGATGATGTGGATTATGTTTTTGGAGCAGCCGAGAACATTTCAATAGACGCTTCCACCACCGCAAATACCACGACAACTGGGGTGTTGGATTTGAATGTAACCTCGGCAAAAAGTGACAACCGGGGTATCGACTTATCCTACACATCAAATTTTTCTGGCTCGCCAGGAACTCATAACCAATACGGTATATACAACAACTTCTCATCAGCCACGGCCCTCACTAATATTGACCTCAACGATCCTTTCTATTACTCATTTATCATGAACTACTATGGAATATACAGTTCGACCGCAAAATCGGGTGCGGATGGTTCTGTAGTAGCTAACACTCTAACAACTAATACGTACGGTATCGTAGGATCAGCTTCCAATACCTCAACCGACCTTGGCGCATCCGTGACACGAAACACCTATGGCGGATACTTCTCGGCAAGCGGCGTAACTGACGGCGTCCACAACGCCTATGGTATTTACGCCACTGCAAGTGGTGCGGATACCAACTACGCAGGGTATTTTTACGGCAATGTTACTGTTGGCGGTACTATAACCACCGCCATAGACGTTTCTGACGCAAACATCACAACCGCACTTAGTTTGGGTACAAATGACATTCTTGCTTCGGGATCTTTCACGATTGATCTTGTTAATGCCTCCGCTACCCAGCTCACTGTTGATAATTCTGGCGCCGCGAGAGCGGACATGCGGGTATTCGGCGTTATTTTTTCCGATAACGACGTCGTTGACTCGAGTGGGCTCTTCGTGACGACCGGTACGACGCTCTATTCGATCGTCGATTACGATAACGACCAAAGCGGGGATACCTTCGTTTGGGACATCAACGGGATTTTCGGTTTTGGGGGTACCCGTCTCATGTCCCTTAATGCCACGGAGCTTCTCGTCGGTGCGGGCAACGACGCCCAAATCAACCTATCTGTCGACCGAGGTGCGATATGCGCCGACAACGACGACACTTCCTGTCCTGCGAGTCCCACCGCAGGCCGTCTCTATGCCATCAACGCGACAGTACTCACCGACGACGTTGCTGAGAATATGACGAGCGTTGAGAACCTTGAACCGGGAGACGTCGTCTCCATTGATGCGAGCCAAAGCGCTGATATCACTCGCTCTCGTACTCCTTACGATCAGACTATCATCGGTATTGTCTCTACCGCCCCCGGTATTCTCCTGGGAGGGTTCGAGGAAGATCAATCCGGTATTCCCGAATACCCGGTGGCTCTCGCCGGGCGTGTCCCGGTTAAGGTTTCAAGTATCAATGGCAATATTAAGGCCGGTGATACTATTACGTCTTCCGATATTCCCGGTGTCGCCATGAAAGCAACAAAAGCCGGCAGGACAATCGGTGTCGCTTTGGAAGATTTCAACCCTTCCCACAATCCTACGAACCCACAAACCCAAGAACCCGCCATCGGCACAATCATAGTCTTTGTGGAACCAAGCTGGTATATAGGTACACTAGCTGCAAACGGCTCACTTAGTAGTCAGGTTTCAGGTTCCAGTGGACAGGATTCAGGAAATATCTTACTTGCCGACAACCAGATCAACCCCGATGGAACTCTCGATGGTTTACCCTCCGACTTGTCCGCCGAAGATTTATCGAAGGCGGAAGCTTTAGCGCAGGAGGGCCAAATCCTAACCGCCGAGCAAATTCAAAGACTGGTGCAGTACGAAGTCGATAAGCGCGTTGGAGAAATTTTAGCAACCAGCCAGCAGACTGAAGCCCAAGGCCAGACCTTGTCTCAAGCCGAAAACGAGCAAGAAGGTCTGGCCTTAAGCGGAGGTGGAACAGAAGCTACAAACTCGGCCCAACTTGCAGAAGACAAGTCTGACTTGTCGCAAGCCGCGTCTGACGTGGCAGAAGAGACTCAACAAACTCTTGACGAACTCAACCAGCTACTAGCTACCAGCAACCTGCAACTCGACACTCTAACTGTGACTGGGCCGGCTCGCCTCGCCACCACTCAGGTGGCGGGCACCTTCTCCCAGGACGGTACGTTCATAATCGACTACGGCAAACAGATAAACGTTCTTGGCTCAACCCTTTTCTTCCAAAACGACCCCCTCGCAGGCTGCCCAAATTCGTCAAGGGATCCTCTTGACAATCAAGGGGACCCCTTATTCAACTGTCAAGACGGTATCCTTGTCGACATCGGTGGCGGCAAATTCACTTTTGACAAAAGCGGTAACCTGAACGTCGAAAATACGCTTGTTGCCCGATCTATTCAAGCGGAAGATATCATTATTAACACAGCCGATGAAAGCTCCAAGTTAGCCGGTAAATCACTTATCCCCTCCGGTCAATCTCAAATAACCATATTAACTACGGCAGTCAAACCGGATGCCATCGTCTTAATAACTCCGGTCGGTCAAACCTATGGCCAAACTTTGTACATATACAGTGTTCAAGATTTTGAAGGCTTCACCGTCGCTATCGAAAACGGCCCGGCCCAAAACGATATCAACTTCAACTGGCTCATCATCAACTCCCAAAAACTAACCCAAAACACCAAAAACACCCCATAAAATTCCCTATATACATTTCAAGGCCAGGCCTTGGAGGCTAAAAGTTGCAAATTATTAAAAAGTTGATAAAATGAGCAAGAACGATTATGGCCAGACTTCCACAAGCAAGCTTTATTCAAGGCGGTTTCTACCATATCTATAATCGGGGTAATCGCAAACAAAAGATCTTTTTGAATGATAAAGACTACAAACGCTATTTAGATCGCCTCAAAGAATATAAAAGTAAACATGATATCACCGTCCTCGCCTATTGCTTGATGCCTAATCACGTCCATCTTATTCTGAGGCAAGATGGTCCGGAACCAATTAGTACTTTTATCCAAAAGCTTCATACAGCTTATTCAATGTACTTCAACAAAAAATATCAGCAAGTCGGCCACGTTTTTGAAAACCGGTTTAAAACCAAAATAATCAACAAAGACGAATACCTAACCCATCTATCCCGGTATATCCACTTAAATCCCAAACGGCTGGTTAAAAAACTTTCTTCATATCGGTGGAGTAGTTATCCAGCATATTTGCATGAAATAACAGATGATTTGTTGAATACAAATTTTGTCCTAAAAATGTTCAAAAGCAAAAACCAAACACTCGAAGACGCCGTTAATAACTATAAAGACTTCGTGAAAGCTTACGACGGAAACTTTGAAGAAATCCACGAAGTAATTTTCGACCACCCAAACCTATAAAAATATCCAAAACGCATTTCAAGGCCAGGCCTCGGAAGCTAAAAATGCGGTTTTAGAAATTGCTGCTTGACAGGAAATTTTTATTAATCTTATATGGAATAGTAGACAAAATTAGGTAAAATGAGAGAAAATTTTCTAAAACTTTCGCACAGCATAATATTTGCTCTTGTAATTCTATCGGTGCTGGCAACTACTCTATTCTTTCTCCCAACCACCTCAGAGTTTTTTGAGTTCAACAAATTTACCGCAGTTTTACTATTCACTATTATTGCCCTAATTATGTGGGCTACTCGAATGGTTTTTGAAAAAAGAACTGTCTTTACCCGAACTCCTTTAGATATCCCTCTAATAATTTTGGTCGCAGTATTTTTCATCGCTACTTTCTCTTCTATCGATCAGTTTATTTCCTTTTTTGGAAAGCATGGAAGAATCTGGCCCAGTTTTTTGACTCTTGCAACACTGGCAGTTCTCTACTTTACCATAGTTTCCAATATAAGAAGTAAAAAACAGGTAAATATTGTGCTGTGGATACTTACAGCTTCATCTGTCATAGCATCTCTAGTTGCCATTGTTTCGTATTTTGGAGCTTTTTTACCATTTGAATTTGCCCAATTAAGATCGTTTAATCCGCTTGGCATTATCAATAGGCTTGCTCTTTTACAAATTTTAGTCCTGCCAATAACTGTTTCTTGGGCTATTTACGAAAGAGACAAAATTGCAAGGACAGTTGCCACGATAGCTACACTAATTATCGCTTTTTCATTCATTCTTATTAATTCTGCACCGGCTTACATTGGTATAGCTGCCGCCCTGGCCTTCTTAAGTGTAGGTACTCTCCGGGTAAAGTTAACTAAGTCCCAGCAGGGAGGTGCGGCGGTTCTGGCCGTCTTTATCGTTCTCTTTCTCGTTATCAGATTCGTCCCTCAAGTAGCCAAAGGAACACTATATTCTTGGATCGTAGCCAAAGATCAAGGAGTAACCGATACACAACAAATCGATACCCCTAAAGAAACATCCCCTGGCAGAAGATCTTCTTGGGACATAGCTGCCCAAGTAATTGGCAAAAGACCGGTTCTGGGTACGGGTCCGGGAACTTTCCAATTTGTTTACACCCAGCTTAAACCGAGATACGTTAACACTACGGACGATTGGGCGACCAGATTTGAAAGGTCATCGTCCGAATTTGTAGAAATCGTCGCAACTACGGGCATCATTGGCACGCTTGCTTTCCTGGTTTTTGTCGTTACAATACTCCGGTTTATTTGGTCTCTCATATTTAAAAGCCAAAATTCACTAATTTATCTGCCGATAGCTAGTGCAATTGTCGGATACTCAGTTGCAATTTTCGCAGTTAGCTCATCTTTTGCAACCTCTGCTATATTCTTTATTTTACTCGCTCTACTTTCTATACTTGCTAAAGTAAGCAGCGAAAATCATGTCTATGAAATTACAGTCGAGTTAGCCGCCCTAAAAAGTAAATTCGCCTGGTTCCCCTTAAGTAGTAGCGGTGATAGTTTGATAAAAACTGAGGAAGGAGCAAGGGGTGCAAAATCTCAAATATTGCCATGGCTGTTTGCTATTGTCGTTTTAATATTGTCGGCTCTTGTAATCAGGTACCAAATAAATGCTTACCAAGCCGATTACTTTTATAGGCAATCTCTTCTTGCTTCACGCTCAAATGACGGCAACAAAACAGTAACTATGCTGCAAAATGCAATTCGGGCAAACCCGCGAGTAGATACATACCATCGAGCCTTGTCGCAGACTTCACTCAACGCTGCACTCAATTTGAGTAGACAATCACAGCTTACTGACGATCAACGCCAACTTCTTTCTCAGCTTGCTCAAGTTGCTATCGATCAGGGTAAAGCGGCTTCAGGTTATCAAATCCTTCCACTGAGATTGCCGGGAATCTCCGCTGCTAACGTAGCTAATTGGGAAACACTCTCGAGTGTTTACCAGGCACTAATCGGCTCAATTAACGGCGCAGATGTCCATACCACCAATACGCTGGCGCAAGCAGTCTCTCTCGACCCCCAGAACCCAATCCTCCATAACCGCCTAGGTCAACTTTATCAAAGACTGGGCGATCTTGATCTTGCCCAGAGAAAATATGAAGACGCCATCATCGTCAAAGGCGACTTTGGTCCGGCCCATTACAATCTTGCTAATCTCTTAATCGAAAAGCAGGGCGATGTTACCAGAATCGTCAACGAGCTTACGATTGCCAAAAGGGTGTTGCCGCAAGAAGACCCTGCCCGCAGTGATATAGAAAATAAACTGGAAACTTACAATCAAAAACTTCGGGAAATCCAACAAAATGCAACCCAAGACCAAGCCCAAGTTGCGAAAGAACCGGAAGAAGAAATCCAAGATGAAGAAAACCAAAAAGATGAAAAGGCTACACCCGGCCCTTCGGCAAGCCCTTCTCCTTCGCCATCACCAAGCCCATCGCTTTAAATCAAAATTTCTGATGTTACAAGAAAGGAGTGATTCCCACTGAAGGTTTTGGTCTCACCGTTTGCTGTTCATGTCTATAAACTTCCGTGGACTGATAGTCCACGGTGTTCTGCGAGCGAATATAAATTTCCAACAAATAATTTACTAATCTCTCCAATAAGTTTATCAAGCCCTTCACCTGTTAACGCTGAAATTGCCACAACTTTTTTGCGTTTCATTTTGAATTCCTGCTCCGCTTGCTCCCGCTTATTTTTATCAACCAGATCACTTTTGTTCAGAATAATTATTTCTTTCTTTTTAACCAAAACCTTAGAATATTCCCTGAGTTCTGTCCTGACAGTTTGATAAGTTTGCCAAAGATCTTCTGATTCAGTTACATCAATCAAATGCACCAATATTTTTGTCCTTTCAATGTGCCGCAAGAATAAATCACCCAGACCGCGACCCTTACTGGCTCCTTCAATCAAGCCCGGAATATCGGCGATTACAAGTCGAGAGTCAAAGTCAGAAGTGTAAAGTCTATCTCCAGTTTTTGACTTATCACTTTGACTTATCACTTTGACCTCCATCACTCCCAAATTCGGTTCCAAAGTTGTAAACGGATAGTCGGCAACCTTTGGCTTGGCTGCCGTCAGTTTGCCAATCAGCGTTGACTTCCCCGCATTGGGCAAACCAATCAAACCAACATCGGCTATCAATTTAAGTTCCAGCTCAAGATTAACTTTCTCACCTTTTTTACCTTTTTCTCCCGTGAATAGCCTCCGGCCATATTCATCTTTTAAATGGCTATTACCCTTGCCTTCTTCCCCACCACTCGCCACGATGATCTTGTCGCCTTCGTTTACAAGATCATAATTTAGAATTTCGAATTTAGAATTTAGAATTTTAATTAAAGTTCCACAAGGAACTTTAATTAGTAGATCCTCCCCCCCAGCCCCTTTACGCCTCCTAGAAAGCCCATTGCTTCCATCTTTAGCTTTGTATTCTTTTATGTACCTGAAAGGCTCCAGTGTGTTCAAGTCTCGCGTAGAGATGAGAAAAACATTGCCACCTCTTCCACCATCTCCGCCGTCAGCCTTTCCTCGTCTCTTACCCTTGATATGAGTAAACGAACCAGCCCCATCGCCACCTTTGCCTCCTATTACTGTAATTCTCGCAAAGTCTATCATTGCAGCAATACTAATACTTCGTCCTGAGCTTGTCGAAGGGCGAAGTCAATCATCTCTTAGTAGTATAAATTCTAAACACGAAATACTAAATACTAAACAAATCATAATTTCTCAATATTTTAATTTTAAACATTGGGATTTGGAAAATTATTTAGAAATTAGAAATTAGAAATTTATTCATCTAGTGCCTCCAGTCCTTTTTTCGCTTTTTCTAAATCCGGGTTAAGTTCTAAGGCTTTTTTATAACCAACTCGAGCCTCACTTTCTTTTCCTTGAAAAGCCAAACAAGAAGCTAAATTGTTGTAGCTCTCTGCTTTTTGAGGACGAATCTCAACCAATGTTTGAAAAACTTCCGCGCACTTTTGATAGTTCATCAAAATAAATAGATTGTTCCCGAGCTCCTCAATCTTTTCGAAACCGGCTTCAAACCCCGATTGATCAAATTTTAAACTCAATTCCCTTGTTTTCCTAATCAGCTCGATTTCATTCTGAATATTTTCACCCTTTCCTCTGACCCCAAAACTCTTATTTAAAAATTCGATTGCCTGCTCGTATTCACCGTAACTGGCTAGCAAAATCGCAGTCGAATGATATGCAACCGCATAACTCAAAGTATCCTGCTGCTGCGGCTTAAGCCCTAAATCTTCGAACTTTACCCCTTCATTTCTTAACTCACTCAACAGGTTCACAGCTTTTACTAAATCATCTTGAGCGCTAATATCACTCTCAAGTCGCCACCACAGCCCATTCGGCCGAATAAACGGTTTTAAATATCCAAAAAATCGTTCCTCAAAACTTCCTTGCAAAATGTAAACTTCTTTATCTAAATTTCTGGCCAATACCGAGAGAATATAGGCTTCTGCCCTGCCTAAATCCTGACTCTTATTAACCTTATTCACGAATTGCTCATCTGCTTCCGGCGCAAATAAATCCGGGAAATAACTTTCATTATCCCGGTTTTTTTCGTTTGGAAAATACAAAACGGTTTTATCCGTGAATTTATTATTAACTAATTGTTCGTAGAGTGAACCAAATTTAAATACATGACTAACAGTAATTGCTAGCGCATTATCTGGCAACTGCTCCAATGCGTCCAGTACTAAATCTTGCGAGAAATAGACTTTCGAAAGATCATTGGCTTTAAAATTTGCAAACAAATAAACTATCAGGAGCAAACCCAAGAAAAGTGCGGGCAACTGCACGTCATTTTCAAAAAACTTATCCACAATGTTTTGGAAAGAGAGACCAAACAATAGTACCGCAGGTACAAATGCCGCTAAATAAAACTTGGAAATCTGAAAAGGAGAGTCTACTTCTGACGGATCAATAGTAGAGAGTAAGAAAAGTTGAGTAGTTATAATAACCAAAAAAGACAGAATCAAAAAAATAGACTTTTTATCGCGAAAAAATCCCAAGATCCCGGAAACTATTACCAGAAACGGCAAAATAACACCAAAGTTTGTAAAAATATGGACCAAAAACACCCAAGTGTGTTTCAAAAATTTAATTATTGAGAATTTCAATACGGGATTAGCAATCAAGAAAATATTTCCGAATTCTTTTCGGCGCACGTAATCAATGAATCCAGCCACACCTTGGGCATGACCCCAATTAATCTGGGGGTTCTGCTGCATCCTTAAATACATTAAGCCTTGAGGAAAAAACCCGAGAATAAAAACACCGACTGAGTACAAAACTTCTCTCAATTTAAACTTTAAACCGATAAAATACCAATAGATAATTGGTACTAGAACCGCACTTATATAAAAGTGAGAGGCCGATAAACCCAAAGTAAATATAGCCGGCAAAAATCTTTTCTTGAATGTGAAGAAGAAAGTAATTGCTATTAAAAATGTGGCAAAGGTGAATACGTCTGCCGAAACTGAAAACTCCCAAAACGCACTAGATACAGCCAGAAGTAGAGCGATTAACAACCCCAAAGCCTTCTTTACCCTCAACTCAACCAAGTTCAAATAAACAATTAAAACTGTCCCCGCTCCAAACAGGGCAGACAATAAATTTGCTTTGAAAATAACCGGCCCAAATGGAAAAATGCTCGTAAAAATCTTTCCTATTAAAATATAAAGCGGAAAACCCGGCGGGTGGCACATGCCCCACGTATGCATACAAAGCGCAAACTCCGCGCTGTCTACGGGGATATAAGCAGGGGAAAGAGTTTTTAGATATAAAGCTAAGGGAAGCAAAAATGCCCCAACTCCAAAAAACCACCCGCTAATTTTCTTCATGGAAAAAGTATCAAGGATCGAGAAGTAGCTGTCAATTTCTAATTAACCTAATTGCTCTAATTGATCTAATCAATACCCAAATTATGATGACCAATTTTTAAATTTAGATATTGAACCCGTTTCAAAACTCCCTGCGTCATCCTCACGAAAGTGAGGATCTGATTCTCAGTCAAGCTGAGAATGACGAACGTGATGTGTTTTGAAACCAGTTCATTGTTTCATTAGGATTTATTTAGAAATTAGGATTTAGAAATTAGAAATTTCTTGCTATTGCCCCAATATCGAAAGAGGGTTCAGTGCTACACCATTTTGCCTGATTTCCAAATGTACATGGACACCACTAGACCTGCCGGTACTACCCATTGCGCCAATGACTTCTCCTTTGCCGACCCGTTGGCCAGGCACGACATAATTAGCGCTTAAATGGGCATACAACGTAGTGTAACCGTTGCCGTGGTCAATAACTACTCGATTACCATAACCGGAATTGTCCACAAAACCGGCAACAGTCACAGTTCCAGAATCTGAAGCCGAAATCGGCCCTCCACCTAAGTTAGAAATATCAATTGCCGGATGGTACCAGGCAAAATATTGAGAAAGATCTCCTCTTGCCGGCCAAATAAATTGGGCCGATCCGAGCTGACTTACGGAAATATTCTGTCGTTCGCTAGCCAAATACTGAGTCGGTGCAGGTTTACTCTTAACCTCCGGTGGTGCACCATCCGGCACTATTAACAAATCCCCCGAAGCGAGTTGAAAATCATCTCCAATATCATTAAACGGAAAATCGAGTATCGCCTGAGAATTGGCTCGGTACTTTTTTGCTATAGAATAAATCGTATCGCCCGACTGAACTGTATGAGCTATGCCGGAAACGGGCAACATTCGCAGCCTATCTCCCTCTTCTATCAAAGACTTTGCACTCAAATCATTCTCCCACAAAACTGTCTCCTCACTTACTCCATACTCTTGGGCAATAGAAGAAACCGTGTCGCCGGCTTTTACTTCGTATTCGATAACTTCATCTCTGGGTTTATCGGAAATAATGGTAACCGGTGTAATTGTCGTAGTGATTACCCCGGTATCCACACTTTCTGTGGCAGCTCCGGCTACCAGTGGATTTGCCGGAACTCCGGGATATGAACCTGAAACTACCGAAGATGACAGTAGAACCCCTCCACCGGCCAAAACAACAAATGCCAGTCCCAAAATCGAACCATGTACAAAAAGCGAGGTGTTTGCCCCTCGCCTGACCATCAAAATGTCTACTACAAAATTCTTGGCCTTTTCAAACGAAAGTCCGGTTCTGTGGAGTCGAAAAGTTAAGTACGAAGCAAGCGCCTTTACAAAGGAAACAAACTCTTTATAAATCGGGTCGTGATCCATTGATTTAGGTATTTGGGATTGTGGGCATGTGGGATAGTAGGCAGAAAAAAAAGATTAATTATTCACACCTATATTCCTGCCACCCTACTAACCTACCAACCTATTTTACATCTTTTGATAAACTATCCAAAAATTCCTTTAGTCCAACCGAAGGTTGACACAAAGAGTTTTCCATATTATTTTACGTCTTTACTTAATGAATCTAAAAACTCCTTTAGGCCCGCAGTCCTGAGTTTATGAAGGACGAGGACCGCAAAGAATTTTTATTTCACATCTTTAGATAGTGAATCCAAAAATTCTTTATTCGATGCGGTCTTATTCAACCTATCTATAAGGATCTCGGTCCGCTCATCCGGGTTGAGTACCGAAACCATTCTACGCATAGTTACAATCTTCATGTATTCATCAGCGCTAAACAGCAGTTGTTCTTGCCTTGTAGAAGATCTTTCAACGTCAATAGATGGATAAATTCTGCGCTCGGCTAGTTTCCTTTCCAGATGCAATTCCATGTTTCCGGTTCCTTTAAACTCTTCATAAATCAAATCATCCATTCTAGAACCGGTTTCAATTAAAGCCGTTCCAATTATCGTCAAACTACCGCCGCCTTCACAATTCCTGGCAGCACCGAAAAATCGCTTTGGCGGGTACAGTGCAGCCGGATCAAATCCTCCGGTTAAGGTTCGCCCTGAAGGCGGTACCGAAAGGTTGTAAGCTCGTGCAAGTCTTGTAATAGAATCGAGAAGAATCACTACATCCATTCCTTGTTCAACCAACCTTTTGGCTCGCTCAAGGGCAATTTCGGCAACTCTCGTTTGAGTTTCCGCCGGCTCATCAAAATTTGAAGCAATTACTTCTCCCTTAACGCTGCGGGAAATATCCGTTACTTCTTCCGGCCGCTCCCCAATTAGTGCAGCCATCAAATGCACTTTCGGAAAGTTGTCACTAATTCCTTTGGCTATATCTTTGAGAATCGTAGTCTTGCCGGCTTTTGGCGGAGAAACAACCATTCCCCTTTGACCCATGCCAATTGGGGCAATAATATCTATCATTCTTGCAGAAAGCGGCAGCTTTCCTGTTTCGAGTTTTAGCTTTTCGTTAGGATAAATTGGCGTTAGATCACCAAATTTGGGTCTTCTTTCTTGCTTTTCGGCAAGCTGCCCGTTTACTTTAACAACCTTTAGAAGGCCATAATATCTTTCATTATCCTTAGGAGGCCTGCCCAAACCTATTACATCGTCACCCGGTCTTAACATAAACTTCCGGATCTGAGACGCACTTATATAAACATCCGCATCACTCGGCCGAAACTTCGGCCTTAAAAATCCGTGACCTTCATTCGTAATATCTAAAATTCCATTTACTTCTTGAGTAGGAACATCTCTCCCGGCAGGTTCATTCATCCGCATGTCGCCGTTGGTGGCGGAAGCGCTTTGACTGCTGCTACTAATATCTCGCCCCTGTGTTCTTAAATCAATTACGTTACTCGAAGTCTCCCCGTCAGCTTCTGCACCAGAGGTAGAGCCCACGAGAGTCTTTACTTCGGGCTTTGTGTCTTCTTTTTTAACTTTTACAGAAACTTTTGCTGTCGGCATAAATTTTCAAATTCTAATGTTTTAAATCCCATTCTATTTGACATTTGTTTTTTTGGTCATTGTAATTTGTTTCGAATTTCGCTCGCCTCGCTTCGCTCATCGAAGCGGGGATTTCGTGCTTCGAATTTAAGCATTAGTCTTTAGTCTTTAGTCCTTAGTCGTTAAGCATTAAGCGTAAGTTTGGGAAATTATCTAGAAGTACCAATTGTGATTCTAAATCTTTTAATTTCCTTTGTCAATCCAATTATTATTTTTTTTGGGGTCCCCAAATTTTAATTTGGGGTATTTATAATAAGGACCGCAAGCCTGCCCTACTTACGGTCCTAAAATAAATGCAAAAATCACTTTTCACTTTGCACCAAGTCTAACTTGGTAACCACGTTTGACGTGGCACTTTTAACTTTCAACTTATTTATGTGCCCTGCGAAACTCGCAAGAGTCAGGCACAGGGCTAGTTTATGCGTTGCTCTTACCTCGCGTGCTAACTATTCTGTTTGCAAACTCACCTAATGTCTCTTCATCCTTTTTACTTACAACTCTACCTCGACCAAACCTTGACAGAGCAAAACCAACTGGAGCTGCTCCTGCCATGAGTGACGTTCCCAGCACACTAACACCGGTTTCAGGTTGCTTCAAGGGAACCTTAACTCCGGCAACAGCCGGCGGAGCCGGATTCGTAATATTCACGGTTTGATTGTTGTTTTGGCTAACGTTAACATCAACATCCTGATTTTGTTCCTGTTCCTGCTCTTGCTCCTGCTCCTGGTTATTACCACCAGAAGGTGGAGCCGGTGTCGGAGTTGGTGTAGGTGTAGGTTCGGGTTCTTGTCCACCAACTACTTTGGCAGACCAACCAACCTGGATAATAAATTCATTACACCCCTTCTGGTCACCAAGCAAAATTCCTGATCCTTCAAGCGGGCTTCCGGCTATAAAAGTAGTATCATACTCTTTATTACCGTCTCCATCGACATCCCAGGTAAGTCTGGTAGTTCCGGGCAAAATTTCCAAGCTTCCGCCTCCATTAATATGGATAGAAACGTTGTCTGATGCAGTGTTAGCGTTTTCTGCTCGAACTTGAGCTGTACTCGTACCATCTGTAAATGTTCCAGTTGGCATAGAAGCACTTATAACAACACCCTCTGCAGTAGAACCTACAACAGTGTTATGAATTCCTGCATAAAAATGAACTGTATCGCCAGGGTTTAACGTAACACTTTTACCCCATCCTGAACTTGAAGGTCCGGTAACCAAATGATTAACAGTCATATTTGGTGTAGGGCTAGCAAGTGCGCTGTTAAGGTTTAATGCTAAACCTCCTAAAACCATAGTCAGTACAACCATTGCAGTCATTCCTGTTTTCCAACCCAGTTTGATTAATTTAATTGGATCTTTCATGTTTTTTCTTTTATTCACCTCCCCTCGTCTCGCCAAACCTGTACCGTATGGTACGGGTGAAGGCGGATTTCATTTTTACCTATAAATTCCCTCATTTTCTTCATATTTCTTCAGTTTCTTAGTCGTCTTGTTCTTCTTCATTATTTACGCTTTTAGTTAAACTACGTCGAGATAGTGGATATTTGTTCAATTCATCATCCCTTGTTCCCAATCTCCAAGCATTATGTCCGGCAACTCCAACCACACCCGCTAATGCTAAAGAAACAATTAACCACCCTAATATAAGCTCGCTATCTTCATCATTTTCTAACTCTTGATACCCATAACCTGTGTCCGGTAATTTTATCGGCATTTCCTGCGTTCTGGTGCCAGTCGGTGTGGCTGTCGCCGTAGGTGTATTTGTCGATGTCTCGGTTGGTGTCGGCGTCTTTGTTTCCTTTTTAACCGGTGTATCCGTCGGTGTCGGTGTATCCGTCTTTTTCGCTGGCGTTTCTGTTGGCGTAGCCGTTCTGGTTGACGTCGGAGTTGGCGTATCAGTCTCCAACGGAGTTCTTGTAGGCGTAACTGTTGACACCTCATGAGTCGGTTCGGGCGGAAATGTCGGCAGCGGTGTGCCCGTAGGCGAAGGTATTGGTGTTATGCCTCTGGGTGTAGGTGTAGCATCTACCTCGTGTGTTGGTTCAGGTGGGAACGTCGGCAAGGGTTCACCGGTTGGTGAAGGTATAGGTGTAATACCTATGGGTGTAGGTGTGGGTTCGTCACCACCATGCGGAGGTTCGGGCTCAAATGTCGGAAACGGTGCTCCTGTGGGTGATGGTATAGGTGTAATTCCTATCGGTGGCTCGTCGTTTGGTTCGTCAGGTTCGGGAAATGCCGGAAAACCGGCTGATTCTGCAATCTCCGATTGAGAATTATTAACTGAAGATTCAGTATTTTCTGTAGAATCTTGAACGCCTGCACTTGCCGAACTATCTCCCGATCCGGTATCGGGATAAGTTTCTGGTTGCTCTTCGCTTGAATCTGGATCGCCAATCCCACCGACGGCAGGCGGATTTTCCGCTACCTGAGATGTATGCTCAGGGTGCGCTATTGGCAAATCAACCCCTGCATCTCTAAATGCCTGCGCATCAACATCATCTATGCCGTAAGATGGCTGATCACCGGGACTAAACCAATGATTACCTTCAACATCACCATTGATAATCTCATTAGTTAAAGGCCAGCTTTTCTCCGGGCTCAGATCAAAAGATTTTTGGACTTCACCATCGACACTTGAACCCTTACCAATTGTTAATCTGATCCTCCCGTCTTCAACACCGTCAACTCCGTCAAGTGCCGCTTTCGCTTCGTTTCTATTTAGTTGAGAAGAATTGGTTTTTAGATCGGCCGGAGGCTCTTGGTCTAAATCTGTTTGAATATCATTGTCATCAACTTCAATGTTCTGGAGCGGGTTAAATCCCCTATTTAACAATTGGTTAACACCATGCCAGTGGGCAACATCATCCGGATTCATAAATTGGCCTGAATCAGCCAATGTCATGGTCATCCTGGTCTGGTTCACATCATCATCTGGTTCAATAATATTTGGAGAATCGGCAGAAAGATTGAAGATTGCAGCACCACCAATAACCGCTAAGGTACTAATTCTAATAACCTTCCCCCCACGAGCCTCTCTGCGGCTTTTAGCCTTATTTTCTTGTCTGTCTTTAGAAGATATCGCAAAGTCCGTGTTGGAAGGAATTTGGTTTTCGGGTATATATGGTTGCTGTTCTATTCTATTGGGCATATTAGACAGTCTTTCTCCTGTTTACCCGCTTAAAGTTTTTACTTTGGCGGACAAATTACTACAGGATATTTTTAATGGCGAGTAATATAGCATAATCAATTCCACTTGTCAAGTATGTTATAGGATATAGTAATTAGCGTCTAGGAGTCAGTCCTGAATATATACCAGAAATTTTTGACTATACCCTATTCCCTAGTCACTATTCACTAATTTTCTATGGGGCAGTATTTTATTGGGCAGTTGATATGGGCAGTATTTCCAGGTGGTGGGAATATACAATACTAGAACAGCTATGTCAAGGCTAAACTATCGGGCAAGAAAAGTTTAAAGTTAAAAATTATCCTTCGATCAACTCAGGATAATACTGGCGGAAGTCTTTAAAATTAAAAACTTTTTATCTTAAAAAAGTTTCCACAATTTTGATTTTTGAATTTACTGCTGAACAAACAATATACTCAATATATGGGGTTTTTAGTACCCGGAACATAATAAAACGTGGAATCGTTTAGCCTACTGCAACAACCCGTAGAAAACACTCTCTTGACAAACCTGAAAAAAGTGTTCTAAGCTAGAAAAGGAAAGCAACTTAGCTGCCCTAAGTCGCTTCCCTTACACCTCAAAAGAGCATTGCTATTCGAGTTTCAGTCTGCGGTAGTGATGCTCTTTTTTTAAACCCGCAATCCTGTGAGGACTGCAAGCATTGCTTATTATTGTCTTTAACCCAATTATTCTCAAGTCAGACTTGATTATTATCGGGTAAAAACTATTTCAATCTTCTCAAATCTTTTCCAATCAGAAAAAACTTAAGATTTGAAAAAAGCCTACTATCACGTAGGCCTTTTTCTTACCAGATACCGTATGGTATCTGGATAACTTTCAGCCTGCTCTTAAAATTTAGCACTCTTTTATAATTTTTGTCAAGTATTTTTATTACCCCATAGTTTCAATTCATACTTAAAATCTATAGCCTGTAGTTATTATTTTTAACAACATCAGCCCGATTAGACTATTAAAGTAGTCCAAACGTAATCTAGCCAACTAATAAAATTAGCCCGATTCTCCCGTTACGGGAAACATCGGGAATTTAATAAAGCAATAAAATAATCAAGGCTAATTGTTATATTAGTATATAATAAGGGAAGTAAACTTCCCTTGCGCAAATTAAAAATTGGGCTAAAGGGAAGTAAACATTATTAAAATAATTTCTAATAAACAAATTTAAAATGCCAAATTTCAAATTATTTACTTAACTTTGAACTCTTAAGAGTATTCTTAATAATCGTGCTAACAACCGCGATTATCTCGTTTCCCTCGTTAACTATCTCCCACGATTCATGTCGATATCTCTCTGAATTTGTGTTTTCAATTAATTTTACCCAGTACACCGTCTCTTTGCCTTCTTTTCTTACAATTGTATACATATGCACGAAATCTTTCTTAGTTTGAGTTCCATCAGCCTCTTGATCATTCGCACCCATAGATGTAGCTGATCTTGTACATTGATTGATAAAAACTAGATTCGTAGGAGTTTTCGGAATTTTATTTAAAAATTCTATTACCCTGACTATAAAGCTAAATATTCTATCGTGAATATCGTATTTCTTCATTTGAAATTATAAATTGGAAATTGGAAATTTGAAATTCATATTGGCTTACCAAAGATCATCTGCCCGGCAGCCGTCTGAAGCACTCTATGTACTTTTACCTTCACTTTTTCACCTTTTAGATTCGATCCACCTTCAACAACCACCATCGTCCCGTCACCCAAGTACCCTACTCCTTGCCCTTTTTCTTTCCCTAAAGAGGTAACCCTGATGGAGAGCATTTCGCCAGGCAAAACGGGCGTTTTTACCGCATTCGTGAGCTCGTTTATATTTAGAATTTCCACGCCTTTAACCTTACCCACCTTATTGAGATTAAAATCCACAGTCACCAATTTACCGCCAACCTTCTTAGCCTGAGAAATCAACCTATCATCCACTTTATCGTCTTTAGGCTCGCTACTCAAAACAACTACCTTCAATTTCTTGTGTTTCTGGAGTTCAGTTAAGGTATCTAGTCCGTGCCTGCCTCGAGCACGCTTACCGTCGTCCGCACTGTCAGCCAGTCTCTGAAGCTCAGATATAACCGAAGGAATTACTAAAAATGTGCCGTACAAAAACCCGGTTTTGCCAGCCTCCGCAATTCTGCCATCAATCAAGGCTGAAGTATCCAGAATCAAAGGGTTATCGTATGTGGCATTCTTACGATTGCGCCTTAAGGTAATCTTAGGCACGGATAGCCTCGAAGTAGGTGACGTCGGTAATTTCTCCGATATTTGTTTTGCAAGAACAGCTATCCCAGCTTTACCTGCAAGCTCAATAATATCAGGCAGAATGAAGCCAAGAATTGCAAACGCAATGAAAGCTACAAAAACAAAATACTCGCCTGTTACCGCAAATATAGCTGGTGGTGTACCTGAACGGGCTATAAATGCCCCAAAAAAGCCAAATACAATCGTCAGTGCCGGTCTTAAGAAGATTTTCAATTTCATTAAAAAATTAACCTAATTGATCTAATTACTAAATAAACTTCCGAGGATTAATAATCCACGGTTTTCGCGAAGCGAAAATAAATCCCAAGTACGAATATCTAAATTCTAAGCAATATTCAAATTCCAAATTGCAATATTCCAGGCACCTGATTTTCGGGATTTTCTAGTATTGGAAATTTATTAGAAATTAGAAATTAGAAATTCTCATCACCTCCCATGTATTGCATAAGATACAGCTTCATCTAACGTCTTAAATTTATCAGGCGTAACAAAATCATTAAAACCTAACCTTTTAGCCTCACTTATCCTCGATTTCGTGTTTATTACTGGCCTCAATTCACCAAGCAAACCGACCTCACCAAAAGCGCATATTCCTTCTCTTACAGGTTTATCAACCGAGGCTGAAATTACAGCTAATGCTGCTCCTAAATCGGCAGCAGGCTCAGTCACTTTCAGACCGCCAGCCACATTCACGTATATATCTAGGTTTCCCAGCGAAAGTTTAGCTACTCTTGAAAGAGCAGCTATCACAATTTGGATTCTAGAAAAATCAAGGCCGGTTACACGCCTAGTAGGCACGGGAAATATAGTTCTAGTACAAAGAGCCTGAACTTCAGCAAGCATTGGCCTCCCACCAGCAATTGTCGAAACCACACAACTTCCGGCACGCTTACTTATCCTCTGCTCTAAAAATATGCCTGAGGGGTCACTAACCTCAACCATACCCTTGTCCTGCATCTCAAACACTCCTACTTCAAAGGTCGAACCAAACCTATTCTTATTTGTCCTCAGTAACCTAAACGCATGCATATCGTCACCCTCTAGGCTCAATACGGCATCAACTAAGTGCTCTAGCACCTTCGGGCCGGCCAAGCTCCCCTCTTTAGTCACGTGACCAACAATAAAAACAGGAACGCCTGACGATTTAGCATATCTTTGCAGAATCTGTGAGCATTCTCGAAGTTGACCAATGCTACCGGCTACTCCGGTTAATTTTTCGGTCGTAAGCGTCTGAATTGAATCTATTATTAACAAAGATGGGTTCAGTTTCTCAGAAGCAGCAAGTCCGCTTTCGACGTCTGTCTCAGGCAAAATAAAAAGCCTCTCCGGAACCTTGCCTATCCTGTCTGCCCTTATCTTCACTTGCTGAGCTGATTCTTCACCGGTAACGTAGAGCACGGAGTGCTCTTGGGTTTGTGGGATGGTGGGTTTGTGGGATGGTGGGTTTTTTCTATCTTTTTCCTTACCCACAATCCTACTATCCAACCTACCTACTGACCCCGCTATCTGCATCGCGCATTGCAACAGCAACGTGCTTTTGCCTATTCCAGGATCACCCGAAATTAATACCAGAGAACCTTTAACTATTCCCCCGCCTAAAACTCGATCAAATTCGCCAAAACCCGTAGCCAGTCTGCCGAATTTTTGGGATTTTACACTCGAAAGCTTTATTAATTTTTCGCCTATACTAATGTCTTGAATTTTGGCTCTTGTTGCCTCTTCTGTTACACTCGACTCTATTAAACTATTCCATTCACCACACTCGGGGCACTTGCCAAGGAATTGGGCTGACTGATATCCACACTGTTGACAGATATACACAGATCGAGTTTTCATTGATACCGTAGTTTACCCTGAACGAATCTGTCCTGAGTTTTATCGAAGGAGTCGAAGGGCTGGCAAACAAATTCAGAATATACTTTCGCCATGTTAGGTAAGTAGGCTCGTGGGTCGGTGGGATAGTGGGAAAAAGAAAATAAATTTTATCCTACCATCCTACTATCCTACCATCCCAATTACCTATATAGCACCGGTTTCGTGCGGGCGAGCGGAACCAGTGATATTTTCCTTGATTTCGTATCTACAGCTTCAACACTACATTCAACACTCTGCCCAACATCAAAGTTTTCATTTGGGGGCAATTTGGAAATATGAATTAAACCCTCGATACCCCTAGTTAACTCCACAATTACACCATATGGAGTAACTCGAGATATTGTCCCCTTAACTTCTTTGTCTTTTGTATAGTCTTTAGAAACTTCTACGAACGGGTCTTCACTAAGTTGTTTTATACTTAAATTAAGCCTACCGGTCTCATTCTCTTTGGCAATTACAATTACATCTGTTTTGTCGCCAACTTTGAAATATTTTGCAGGGTCTTCGACTTTTTCCCAGGAAATTTCGCTGATATGAACCAAGCCTTCTAATTTGGATAGGTTATCAGGTTTTTGGGTATTCAGGTCATCAGGTTCAGATTTTTTTGCCTTCCTGACAACCTGATCGCCTGATCGCCCGATCTCCTTCTCTATGTCTACTTCCACGAATATCCCAAAGGGCAAAACTGCAGTAACCACTCCGGATATTTCTTCACCAATCTTTACTTTAGAAAGTAATTTGACTACCTCCTTCAAATCCTTCTTTTCAGGCTGTTTCTGGGAAAGAATCAGACGATTTGACTGTTTATCTACCTCAATTACTCTTGCATTGAGTGTCTTTCCAATCAAATCTTCCAGTTTTGAGGGAGCTTTAACAAGTTGGGAAGCCGGCAAAAATCCTCGAATTCCCAAATACTCACAAATTACCCCGCCGCGATTTACTTCCATCGCCACCACATCAATGTCTTCATGATTCTCTTTCTTCTCTTCAAGTTCTTTCCATCTCTTTTCACCGGAAAGTTTCCTAAGGGAAAGCACCACCTGCCCTGCATCGTTTTCCGGATAAAGTACTGTTGCCTCAATAGGATCACCTACGGAAAGGTCGGAAACTAAATCCGCAGCGGCAGTCAATTCGTGGCCGGCTAGTAAGCCCTCGCTCTTCGCACCGATGTCTACCAATAACTCGTTACGGGAAACAGAAACAATTTTTCCGGAAACTTCCTGATTTCTCTTTAGGGCCGGAACTTTGCTTTCACTAGCCTTAAAAAGATCGGCGAAGGATAATTTTTTATCCGAAGCCCTGAGCGAAACTTGCCCTGAGTGTGCTTGCCCTGAGCTTGTCGAAAGGGTCGAACGGATCGAACGCGCAAAAGAAGCCTTCTTTGAAGATTTAGGTGAGGTATCTCGTCTAGATTTTGTATGTTTATCCTGAGCTTGTTTGCCCTGAGATTTTCGAACGGGTCGAAGGACCAATCATAATCACTTCCTTATTTAGATTTGCAAAATGTAATCTGAAGTTAGAAGTTGGATGTGAGAAACTGGAATTTGAAGTGCGATATTAGATTTCTCACCTCTCACCTCGATTTCTAGCTTCCCATCTCCTATTTCTCACTTCTCATCTCCAACATCAATTTGCTGCCCGAAAGTATAACAGTTTTAACTAATCAAAACAACAAAAAACCCTGCTTTAAACAGGGTTTGATGAAATGCCCTCATCGAACTTAGCCCCGCAGTCCTGAGTTCATCGAAGGACGAGGAGCACAGGACGATGACAAACAAAAAAACTCACGTTTAGTGAGTTGTTTTGTGCTGGCATCGAACTATTTTCGCATACAGTTGCCCATATACTATTGTCGCCGCTAGTGCGTTTCACTATCCAGTTCGGAATGGCCCGCTTCGCCGAAGCAAGGCGAGGATGGAGTGGTTCCACACTGCTAGAGACACCAGCGAAGGAATTCTAACCAATCAAATAGAAATTTTCAAGTTCTATGCGGAATATCAGGTAATTTTAATATCTTAGGCTCAGGATTAGAACTAAGACTCTCCATTAACGTAGTAATTTGAGCCCGAATGAGACCTCCATCATTGTTTACACCACCAGATCTATTCACGAATGCTCGAACGCTCTTTAACATTGTTCTTGCCGCTAGCTTACCCCTGCAATCAACAATTGTATCAAGAACAACGTCTGCCTTTAAAGCTTCGGCTTGAGCCTGACTCAATACTTCCAGGCCGGGTATCCCCTGAAGTACAGCTTGCGAGGCCATTAATTCTCCTAGCCTTAATGAGATTCTCTCTTCACAAGGTAATTCAGCATATGAAACGCCAGAACTAGACTCCTGCCTAACAGGGGCTACAGATGGATGATATAGAATTCTTTCCCCCATTTTCCAAAAAAATACGCCTCTTTTAATTAAAAAGAGGACGATAACACTAATAGTCTAAACTCGCAAGGCAAAGGTTGTCAAGTAAAAATCTAGCGTTCTTAAAACTGGATAGAACTTAAATGGGTAAATCGATCTTAGAGAACGGAATACTATTGAAAAAACTATTTCAATAGACGTGTAGTTCTCGCAGATCAATGTAATTGATCTATTAGTACACCTAAGCTGAAAAGTTACAAACAACAATTGACAAATGACAA
>Ga0209541_10003353_pt1 | contig 29471 bp, 36 predicted proteins | sample RifCSPlowO2_01_FD_184027 | JGI IMG/M metagenome (GOLD analysis project Ga0209541, IMG submission 184027) | Groundwater microbial communities from Rifle, Colorado - Rifle CSP2_plank lowO2_0.1 (SPAdes) (version 2) | ecosystem: Environmental > Aquatic > Deep subsurface > Groundwater | place... | reverse complement strand
AAATACGAAGCAAGAACCGTTTTACAAAGCCTAGGTAATTTTATTCTTCCTTTATTAACTATTGCAGTAGATAGACAAGAAATTGGAATTGTAGGAAAAAGCGCTATAGAAGAATATGTATCAAAAACAGGAACAAAAGTTGTTTCAATTGTAAATGCATCAGAGATTTATAACTCCTTAAAAGAAAGAAAATTAGTTCCAGAAAAAGATTTGGAAAGATTTGCAAATTATCTTAGAATTTATGGCATAGATAAAGTAAGAGAATCTTTTGGAAAAATACCTGAACAAACAATTATCCAAAGAGAGAAAAGCGTAATTCCTGCATGTGATGTTGAAACCATAGAAGAACTTGAGAAAATTGTTATGGCAACTGCTGATAATGAAAAAATTGGGGGATATAAGGTTGGATTTGAATTAGGATTAGGATATAGTTTGCCAAAAGTTGTAGAAACAATAAGAAAACATACAGATAAACCAATTATATACGATCATCAAAAAGCAGGAACAGATATTCTCCAAACAGGATTGAATTTTGCAAGAGTTTGCAAGAAATCGGGAGTTGATGCTGTTATTTTATTCCCACAATCAGGGCCTGAAACAGAAAGATCTTGGATATATCAGGCTTTAGATAAAGGATTAAAAGTTATTGTTGGTGGAAGAATGACTCATCCAGGATATGCAGTAAGCGAGGGAGGATTTATAACAGACGAGGGAGCAATGAATATGTATAGACTTGCTTCAAGAATTGGAATTAATAATTTTGTTGTTCCAGGAAATAAACCAGAAGTAATTACTCAAATTAGGAAAGTCATAGAGGAAGAAGAAGGTGTCAAAAATGCACATTATTTTGCTCCAGGATTTATTGGTAAGCAAGGGGGAAAAATTGAGGAAGCAGGAAAAGTTGCAGGACCAAGATGGGGAGCTATTGTTGGAACAGGAATATATGCTGCTCCTGATATGAAAATAGCTACTGAAGAAGTTACTTCTCAAATTTAATTCTTAAAATGATAGACCCGCATGTCCACTGCCGTGACTGGGAGCAAAGTTATAAGGAAACAATAGAACACGCATTGAGTGTTGCTGAAAGAGCAGGTTTATCTGGAATTTTTGATATGCCAAATACTGATCCAGCAATTACAACAAGAGAGCTTATTGAGAAAAGATTAGAAGATGCAGACAAAACTAGTAGTAAAGTTTTTTACGGGCTTTATGCAGGATCAACTTCTGATAAAAAACAAATTAAAAAAGTTGTAAAAGCATGGAGAGAGCTCTTTCCATATGTTGTAGGATTGAAAATGTTTGCAGGACATTCAGTTGGCAATTTAGGAATTATTAAAGAAGATGAACAGAAATTAGTTTATCAAACCTTAGTTGATGAAGGATTTACGGGAGTCTTGGCTGTTCATTGCGAAAAAGAATCTTATCTAGAACCTAGACAATGGTATCCAAGAGTTCCTTCAACTCATTCTTATGCAAGACCGCCAATATCTAAAATAAGATCAATAGAAAACCAGATTGATTTTATTTGTCATGTTTCTGTTCCAAGTTCTGTAAATCTTATAGAAGAAGCAAGAAAAAGCAAGATTAAAATCACCTGCGGGATTACACCTCATCATTGTTTGTTAAGCAATGATTGCACAATTCAAAATGCAGAGGGTTTATTGTATAAAGTAAATCCTCCCTTAAGAGACAAACACGAACAAACAAAAATGCTTGAGTTATTAAAACAAGGAAAAATTAATTGGATTGAAACAGATCATGCCCCGCACACTTTAAAGGAAAAATTAAATTCTCCTTACATGTCTGGATTTCCTGGCTTGCCTTTTTATCCTCATTTTTTAGATTATTTAAGAACAAATGGTTTTTTAGATGAACAAATAATAAATCTAACTCATAAAAATATATGTGATACTTTCGGAATTAATCTTCCTGAAAGAAATATAATTCCAAACAGAGCATTACATACTGAATATGAAGTTGATGTCTACAAAGATATGAGGAATAGAAAATGATAATAGAGAAAATAGAAATTGCAGGAAAAAAAGTTTATCCATTTGCAATTCCATCAGGAATTATCATAACAGAAGTTTCTTGCTTAGAAAGAATTGCAAGAGAAATTCCTGAATTAGGAATATTAACAACAAAAAGCATAGGGCCAGAACCAAGAGCCGGAAACAGAGAACCAATTCTAGCGCAATACACTCCTAGAGGGTTTATCAATGCAGTAGGATTAACAAATCCAGGAGCAGAAGAATTTGCTAAAAAACTTTCTTTAATTAGTTTCCCAAAAGATAAATTTCTTCTTGCATCTATTTTTGGAAAAAATGAAGAAGAGTTTGTTTATGTTGCAAAAACATTAGAAAGCTATGTCGATGGTTTTGAATTAAACCTTTCATGCCCTCATGCAAAAGGTTATGGTATGCAATTAGGACAAGATAAAGAAATCGTAGGAAATATAACAAATGCTGTTGCAAATATTACTAAAAAACCAATTTTTGCAAAACTAACACCTAATGCAGGTAATATTGGAGAAATTGCCAAATCTGCTGTTGATGCAGGAGCTTATGGAATTGTTGCAATAAATAGTGTTGGACCTGGCTATTATTCTACAGATGGATTTCCAGTTCTAACAAATAAAATTGGCGGACTTTCAGGAATTGGAATTACTCCTATTGGACTTAAATGTGTTAGAGATATAAGACAAGCGGTAGGAGAAAAAATTCCTGTAATTGGAATGGGAGGAATAAGAAATGCTAGGGATGTTAAAGAGTATGCTGCTGCAGGAGCAAATTTTTTTGGTATTGGTAGTGCTTTGGCAGGAATGAGTGAAAAAACAATCAAAGATTATTTTTCCGCACTTAGAGATGATTTAGAAAATAATGAAACAAATACTCCTACCTTGCTAAAAACAGTAAATATGGAACACAAAAAAGCTAAAATAGAATCTGTAGCTAATTCAGGTTGCGATTTTAAGATAATTAAAACCAATCAAAGTATTCGGGCAGAGCCAGGCCAGTTTGTTTTTGCCTGGCTTCCAGGAATTGGTGAAAAACCTTTTTCAGTCATGGATGATAAACCTTTAACAGTGGGAGTTTTGGAAAGAGGAGAGTTCACTAAAAAATTTAATGAATTAAAAACAGGAGACAGTTTTTATATTAGAGGGCCTTATGGACGAAGAGTTGGTGTGCCTTCTGGGTCTGACACAGTTTTAGTCGGTGGTGGATGTGGAATCGCAGGATTATACCTTCTTGCTAAAAAATTTTCTATAAAATCTAATGTATTAACCATATTGGCTGCAAAAGATAAGCAACACATTCCTTATATAAAAGAATTTGAAAGATATGGGGAAGTTAAGATTGCAACAGAAAACGGAAGTTTAGGAAAAAAAGGAATAATTACAGATTTAATGTCTGATTTAAACCTTAAAAAAGAAACTTATTTTTTTAATTGCGGTCCAAAACCCATGGTAGAAGCGGTTCTTCCAACTGAATCTAAATATTCATCACCAGAAAATATCTATTCCTCTATAGATTATATGACAAGATGTGGGATAGGTATATGCGGAAGTTGCGCAGATAAAAAAGGAAGAAGAACTTGTGTTGAAGGCCCATTCATGAACTTCTAATTTATAATTAATACTATAATTTTAAAAATCCATTATTCTTGTCTATTACATGCTAAAAAACAGAAAAGAACTGATTAAAGAATTTATTGCATTTTACAAATTGAAGAACCATAAAGAGATTCCAAATGCAAGTTTAATACCTGAAAATGACCCGACTGTTTTGTTTACAACAGCAGGAATGCATCCAATTGTTCCATTTCTTTTAGGAAACAAGCATCCTCTTGGAAAAAGATTAGTTAATGTTCAGAGATGCATAAGAACTCAGGATATTGATTCTGTTGGAGATTCAACACACCATACTTTTTTTGAAATGCTTGGGAAATGGTCATTAGGGGATTATTTTAAAAAAGAAGCAATAACATATACATTTGAATTTATGACAAAAATTTTGAAAATGCCAGTTGAGAAACTTGCAGTCACTTGTTTTGCAGGAGATAAAAATGCAGAAAAAGATGACGAAGCTGCAAAAACATGGCAATCTTTAGGAATATCAAAAGAAAGAATTGCTTTCTTGCCTAAAGAAGATAACTGGTGGGGACCTGCTGGAAAAACAGGACCGTGCGGACCTTGCACAGAAATATTTTACTGGAAATCAAAAGCAAAACCTCCAAAAGTTTTCAATCCAGAAGATAAAAACTGGGTTGAAATAGGAAATGATGTGTTAATGCAGTATATAAAAGACGAAAAAGGAAATTACATAGAAGCAAAACAGAAGAATATAGATTTTGGCGGGGGAGTTGAAAGAACAATAACAATAATCTCTGGACTGGAAGATGATTATCTATCTGACTGTTTCTTTCCAATAATTAAAAAAATACAAGATATCTCTGGAAAAAAATATTTGATTGAAAAAAATAAAAAAGCTATGAGAATTATCGCAGATCATTTAAAAGCCTCTGCATTTATTATTGCAGACGGGGTTGTTCCAAGTAACGCAGAACAAGGCTATGTTCTTAGAAGATTAATAAGAAGGGCTGTAAAATGTGGAAGAGAACTTGAAATAAAAAATTTTACAAAACATGTAGCTCTGGCTATTTTTGAGATATACAATGACTATGATATTTTAAAAAAGAACGAAAATAAGATTCTTGATGAACTGGAAAAAGAAGAAAAGAGATTTCTTGAAACTCTTGAGCAGGGAATGAAGATATTTGAAAGAATGACAAGAAACAAAGAACAATTATCAGGCAAGGATGCCTTCTTGTTATATCAATCCTATGGATTTCCAATTGAATTAACAAGAGAAATCGCAAATGAAAAGAAAATTAAAATAGATGAGAAAGAATATGAAGAAGAATTCCAAAAGCATCAAGAGCTATCAAGAACAGCAACAGCAGGGAAATTTAAATCAGGATTAGCAGACAATTCAGATGCAACCAAAAAGCTTCACACAGCAACTCATCTTCTCAATCAAGCGTTAAGAGTTGTGTTAAAGAGGCCAGATTTATTTCAAAGAGGCTCTAACATAACCCCTGAAAGATTAAGATTTGATTTTAATTTTGACAGAAAGCTGACAGATGAAGAGATAAAGAAGGTTGAAGATTTAGTAAACCAAAAAATAAGAGATAGAATTCCAATTATCTGTGAATTCATGAAACCTCAAGAAGCAAAAAAATCTGGTGCTCAAGGAATTTTCAACGATAAATATGGAGAAAAAGTAAGTGTTTATTCTGCAGGAAATTTTTCAAGAGAAATCTGCGCAGGCCCACATGTTAATAACACAAACGAGCTTGGAACATTTAAAATTATCAAAGAAGAATCAAGTGCAGCGGGTGTCAGAAGAATAAAAGCAATTCTAAAATAAAAATCACAAAAATAAATTCAAATCGCTTAATCTTCTCACCTGCATAGCTCAACTCATTTATCTGATTACTAAATCAAATTTAGAAAAAAATAAAAAAGCGTTGGTTTTATAAACTTCAAATCTCTAATTAGATTATAACGCAAGTGTGTCTTAAGATGTTAAATCAGGATAAAAAATCAAAAGAGGTTTTAAATTTTAAAAATTCGAAGATAGGTTTTCTTAGTAATTTTCCTCCGAAAGAATGCGGAATAGCGACGTTTACGCGAGACTTAATTACATCTCTAAATAAAAGAATTAATCCAAAAGTAAAATCAAGGGTTATCGCATTAAACGAAGAATCAAGTCTGTATAACTATGACAGCAGAGTAATTATGCAGATGAACAAGGATGATTTAGAAGATTATATAAAAATTGCAAAAAGAATAAATCGTTCAGATAACATAAAGATCGTTTGCATTCAACATGAGTTTGGTTTGTTTGGTGGAGAATATGGAAATTATATAATCCCTTTTTTAGAAACAATTGAGAAGCCTGTTGTTGTAACCTTTCATAGTGTTCTTCCAGCTCCGGACGATCTAAGAAAGAGGGTTGTAAAATTTATTGGAGACAAAAGTGCTGCAATAATTGTAATGGCAGAGAAAGCAGTTGAAATATTAAACAAAGATTATAACATAAGCAAAAATAAAATTTTTGTTGTTCCTCACGGAATTCCTGATTCGCCAATGCATTCTACAGAATCGTTTAAAAGAAAATTAAGATTAGAAAATAAAACAATTCTCTCAACATTCGGATTACTAAGCAAAGGAAAAGGAATCGAATATATGATTAAATCTCTTCCTTTTTTAGTTAAAAAATATCCAAATATAGTCTACATTGTAATTGGAGAAACTCATCCAATAATAAGAAAAAATGAAGGAGAAGAATATAGAAACAGTTTGATTAGCCTTGTAAAAAAACTTGGATTAGAAAACAATGTAAAATTTTATAATAAATATCTTTCATTAAATGAAATAATAGAATGTCTTCTTGCATCGGATGTTTACATATGCACTAACCTAGACAAAAACCAAATAGTTTCAGGAACTTTATCATATGCTCTTGGATGCGGAAAAGCAATAGTATCAACTCCAAGTGTTTATGCAGAAGAAGTTCTTGCTAATGAAAGAGGACTTTTAGCAGGATTCAAAGATCCAAAATCATTTGCAGATGCAATAGATAAAATCCTCTCGAGCAAAGAATTCAGAAATAAGTTAGAAAATAATGCTTATTCTTTTGGAAGGTCAATGATATGGCAGAACGTTGCACTAAACTACTTTTCAATATTTAACAAAGTAGTTAAGTTAAGAGAAGAAACAATTGAAAAATATCCTATAATAAAATTAAATCATCTAAAAAATTTAACAGATGAAATAGGATGCCTGCAGTTTGCAAAATTTTCTGTTCCTGATAAATTTTCGGGATATACTGTAGATGATAATTCAAGAGCTTTAATTGCTGCAACAATGCATGAAACTCTTTTTGACCTAGAAATTTCTAAATCCCTCTCAAACACCTACCTAAGCTTCCTAGAAAGAGTTCAGGATGAACAAGGAAGATTTAATGATATTAAATATGAAAATAAAACTCTTATTCCAAGCAGCGATGATGCTCTTGGAAGAACAATCTGGGCCCTTGGGCATTTTATAAAAAATAGTAAAAATCAAGAAAATATAGAAAAAGCAAAAAAATTATTCAACAATTCCTATAACCTAATTGAAGGTATAGATTCTCCTAGAGCAATTGCATTTTCAATAATAGGATTGAACCATTATTATAAAAAAAATAATCAAGAAGATATTCTTTTAAGAATAAAAAAATTAGCAGATAATCTAATCAATTACTATAAAGTAAAAGCAACAGAGGACTGGCCTTGGTTTGAACAATACTTAACTTATTCAAATTCAAAGATTCCAGAAGCTCTTTTTTTTGCTTATGAAGTTACCAAAAATCCAGAATACTTAGAGATTGCTGAAAAAACATTTAATTTTCTTTCAAATCTTGTTTTTATTAATAATGAACTTTCTCCAATAGGACAAAATGGTTGGTGCAACAGAAACGGGAAAAGGGCATTCTTTGACCAACAACCAATAGATGCTGCATCAATGGTTCAAACATGCCTTGTTGCATATGACATAACAAAAAACAAAAAATATTATGATAAGGCAGTTCTTGCATTTAATTGGTTTTTAGGCAAAAATCATCTTAAGCAAATGGTGTATAATGAACCAACAGGGGGCTGCTATGATGGCTTGTCAAGAAATTCGGTAAACTTAAATATAGGAGCAGAATCAACAATAGAATATCTAATAGCAAGACTAATGCTTGAAGAAATCAAAAGGAAAAAATAATAAACACAAACAATTAGTGATAAAAAGATAAATATTAAAATCAAAACATATTTAAACGAATTTTCTCTTTTTTAATTATGAAAAAGGTGATATGGATTAGCAGTTATCTTCCACGTTCTTGTGGAATAGCATTTTATTCTAACCATTATTTAACTGCATTAAAAAATTATGCAAAAAAATCAAAATTAAAAGTTAATTTTAAAATAATAGCACATACAGACGCAAAACAAGCAGACTATCCAATTATAAATCTAGGAAACAAAGAATGGCATCACCATGTTTTTAATACAATAAAAAGAGAAAAACCAGATATGGTTCATATTCAGCATGAATATGGATTATATGAAACCTATGGAGATAAGAATCATAGGCTATTAGAATTAATAAACATGATCAAAGGTCAAGGAATTCCTGTTGTCATGACTTATCATAGTGTTTATAAAAAACTGATAAAGCCATTTGCTTATTTTGTTGATAAATCTCTAAAAGAATTAAATGCGGGGATTTTTCATGAGCAATATCAAAAAAATGCATTAAAAGAAAATATAGGAAAGATCCCTAAAAATGTTTATATTCTCCCCCATGGTTCAAGAGATGATATTAATAATAAAATAAACAGAGAAGAAGCAAGAGAGGCTTTTGGTTATTCAGATAAAGATTTAATAGTTGGTTTTGCAGGAATAGCAAGTGAAAACAAAGGATGCAGAACTTTAGTAAAGCAATGGCCGAAAGTTATTAAAAAAATTCCAAATGCTTTTTTATCATTAGAATTAAAGCCACATGCAGCAAAAGAAACAAAAAAATACATAGAAAAGGTTCTCGATGCTATTATGAAAAGCTCTGCTGGAAAGAGAATAGAGTTTACAGTTAAGGATTATGATGAAATGGAATTTTATACTAAACTAAAGAGTTTTGATATTCTTGTTCTTCCATATAAATCAGAATCTCAATCAGGAGTTCTAGCTCATGGTTTTTCAGTAGGAACACCAATAATAGCAACAGATATTGAAGGATTAGGAGCAGAAATAAGAAATAGCCAAGCAGGAATTGCAGTAAAACACAGGAAAGATTTCTATAAGGCAATAATCAAATTATTAAAAGACAAAAGATTAAGAAACAAATTTTCAGAAAACGCATTAAATTATATAAAAACAACAAACGGCTGGCCCATAATCGCAAGAAAAACTTTTGATATTTATAAAAAATTTTGGTAAGTCAGAACCCTTGTACTAAACCACTAATAAAACAAAACGATAAACAACAAGGCAATCCTTCATTAAAATAAATCAACCCAAATCCGGCCTTAATTTTGCCTTATAAATTATGGATAAAAAATAAAATTACAAATACCTCAACCCATTAAAGTCAAACCTGAAATCAATAATCTTTTTTCCAAAAACCTTCTTTAATTTATTTTTATCTCCAAAAAACAAAACACTTCCACCATTACCACTTCCACAAACTTTTGCGGATATTGCTCCATTTTTCATGCCAATACCAATAATCTTCTCGGCATCAGAGGGCACTATCCCTTTAGCTAGTTTTCTTCTCTCCTCGGTTTCTTCATTCATAAGCTCTGCAAATTTCATTAAATCTTTTTTTAATAAGGCGTTTTTCATTTGTTTTGCAATTTGTTTTATCCTTAGTAAATTCTTAACGTTCTTTCCTTTTCTCAAATTATTTATCATCATCCCATTAGCATCAGAAGCATAATGGGGTTTTCCAGAATAAACTAAAACAAGCTTACTCTCCAATTCCTTAATCAATCCTGAAGACAAATTTAATCTTGTAATCTTAACATCGTCTTTATTAAACTCTAAAAAGTTTATTCCCCCAAATGCTGCAGCATATTGGTCTTGTTTTCCTCCAACCTGCCCCATAGATTGCTCTAATCCATAAACTCCTTCAGCCAACTTTTTCTTATCTTTTTCTTTAGAAATTAAACTTAACCAGACAAGGTTCATCACTCCTGATGTTCCTAAACCAGAAGAAGTGGGTATATTTCCAGTATACTCAAGATGAATCATATCATCATCAGCAATCAATTTTCCAACAACATATCTATTGATTGCAGCATTCAATACACATCCCCCATATTTATCTTTAAACGGACTTATATCTGTTGTTCCTCCTGCAAAATCAATCCTTACAGGTGCCATAGCTTTTTTTATTATTTTCATCTCACCAATAAACTCGCCCCCAAGATTCCAGGATGCTCAAGCTTGCTCCATTTAATTTCGGGAATTGTAGGAAGAACAACATAATTTTTAACATGCTTCTTAATCATATTCAGGAAAGGCTGACCAGCTTCTCTTGCACCACCCATTAAAATAACAACTTCTGGGTCAAAAACATTAATCAAAGAAGCAATTCCCTGCCCAAGATACATAGCTACTCTATCCAACTTCTTCCAATATTTTCTGTCAAATAACTCTTTTACATTTGCATTTTTTTCTTTCCACAATTTTTCAAAGGATTTTCCATCATTAAGAACAATTCCATTAACCTCTCCTGCATAACCATGGCTTCCAGTATATAGTTCATTATTTATAATAATCCCACCGCCAATTCCTGTTCCTAGAGTTAATATAATGAAATTCTTCTTCTTGCAGCCAAGTTTTGCTTCTGATAGAGCAACGCATTTTGCATCATTTTCAATAACAACTTTTTTTCTAAATTTTTTTTCTAAATATCCTTTAAGATTAAAATTCCTAAAAGGCAAGTTAGGAGGATTTAATATCACCCCATTTGCAAGAGGCCCTGGGCTTCCAATTCCAATGGCTTTAACATCTTTTTCCATTAATTGTGAAATAGAGATGCACATCTCAAAAAGCAACTCATTTAATTTTTTAGGCGTGCTTTTCTTTATATATCTCAAAATTTTCCCATCTTTCACAAGTGCAGTTCTCAGATTTGTTCCTCCGAGATCAACTGCGATTACTTTTTTTAACATATTATTTTATTTTTTATCCATAATTTAGCTAACGATCAATAGAGGTTTAAGCAGATTAGATCTCCCCACTCTTGTTTATATCGTCTTTATGTATTACTAATATTAAGCTCATTTTCTCACTCTCCCATACCTATCTTCCAGTCTTACAATGTCATTTTCATCAAAATTTCCAAAAGAGATCTCTAAAACCTGAACCTTGTTTTTGCCTGCAGCAAGCCGGTGCGCGACCCCTTTTCCTATTTCCACAATCTTTCCTTTAGCAATCTGCTTCCTTTTTTTTCCAAGCTGCACAATTCCATTTGTCAAAAAATACCACATCTCTCTTCTTTTTCTGTGCTTCTGCAGACTAAGCTCCTGCCCAGGATTAACTTCAATTGTTTTTACAGTGCATTTTCCATTAAGAATAAACTGCTTAAAATTACCCCAGGGTTTTTTGACTATCTTCACCATCTTTTATGAATAGAAAAGAAATTCTTAATTTAAATAACTTCTGCTTTAACTGCTAAAACTTAAAAACAAGTGTTTTCTAGTATTATAATAAAAAGGAGCAAATAAAATAAAGATGACAAGATTAAAGGTTGGATTTTTTTCATTTACATGCTGCGAAGGATGCACCGTTGTTTTTTTAGAAGTTCTTAACAGTAAATTCGGTGAGTATATGAAAAAAATGAAAATAGAAAATTTTAGAGCATTAAAAACTATGGAAAAAATAAAAAACTTGGATTTGGCATTTGTTGAAGGTGCAATCTCAACACAAAGCGAGTTAAAAAAGCTAAAAGAAATAAGAAAAAATAGCAAAAAACTCATAGCCCTCGGCTCAGGAGCATGCAATGGCTATCCTTCTAACCAAAGAAACAAGTTTGACAAAAAAAAGCAAAAACAAATTCAACCTCTAATTGAAAAGCTGCATCAAAATAAAACAATAGAACCCTTAAACAAGTTTGTAAAAGTTGACGATAAAATTGATGGCTGCCCTGTTTCAGAAAAGGATTTAATTAAAAAAATTGATAAATGCTTGAGATGAAATTTCGAGAAATAATAAATAAAAGACATAGTATAAGAGAATATGAAAATAGGAAGATTCCTAAAAAAATTCTAAAAAGATTAGTAATTACTGCTACAAAGGCTCCCTCTGCAAAAAATGAGCAGCCCTGGAGATTTTTTATAGTATCATCAAAAAAGAGGCGGGACTATCTTGCTGAAATGCTCTGGGAAGAATTCTCCAAATTAAGAGATATTGAAAAGTTAACTGCTAAATTAGATAAAATTGCTATAAAGTTTTATAAAAATATCGGAAATGCACAAAACTTAATATTTGTTTTCCGAGAAACTAGAAAAAATCCTCCTGCCTATCAGTATTTTAATGACATTGCAGGAGTTTCAGGTGCAATTGAGAATCTTATGCTCGGGGCTGTTGAGCAGGGCCTTGGCACATGCTGGATTGGTACCTTCAAATCTAAAGAGAATGAGATTAAAAAATTATTGAACACTCCAAGAAACTACGAACTTCTTGCAGCCATAGCAATCGGCTATCCAAAAAAGGGTTCTAAACCTTTAATTAGAGAAAAAAGAAAATTAAGTGAAGTATTAAAATTTATATAAAATGCACAACCACATTGATTTTGACTTAAACATTAGAAATATTTCAAAAATAGAAGGGCACACCCATCTTGATTTACAAGTAAGAAATAATAAAGTAGCATCATGCAAGCTAAAGGTAAGTGAAAACAAAAGATTTTTCACAAATGCTATAATGGGGATGGATTACAAGCTTGTTCCTACAACAATGTCAAGAATATGTGGAACCTGCAGTTCTGCCCATGCTCTTTGTTCCATAGAGGCAATTGAAAAAGCATTTAAAAAACAAATTTCTGATCAAACATTTCAACTGAGAAAATTATTAAGCAATGCAGGACATCTAAGAGACCATGCAATGCATCTATATTTTTTTGTTCTTCCAGACATAATTGGCAAGGATTCTGTTCTTGATTTTACAGGAAAAGAAAAAGATTGGATTCATGATGGATTACATGTAAAAGAAGCTGGAAATTTTCTTTCAACAATAATAGGGGGAAGGGCTGTTCATCCTCCAAATGTAGCAATAGGTGGATTTACAAAATTCCCAACAAAACAAGAAATTGAAGAAGCAATAAAAAAACTCCAGGATTGTAGACATAGAATCTTAAAAATAGCAGAAATTATCTATAATGACAAATCAACATTCAAAAGAAAAACAAATTATGTGGCAATGATAAATAATGATTTTAATTATCTTAAAGGATATATAAAAACTGCATTAGGAACTTCTATATTTGAAGAACAATATGGAGAGCATCTTAACAGAGTTGTATTGCCTTATTCAACTGCTACAGCTTTTGAATGGGAAAGTGAAGATTTCATGGTTGGAGCTTTAGCAAGAATAAATCTTAACAAGCAAAATCTTCACATAGATACAATAAAAGATACTTTCAGATATTTAGAAGGTTTTCCAAGCAACTGTATTTTTGATAATAATCTAGCTCAAGCAATTGAAATGCTTCATGAAGTAGACAGTTCAGTTGAAATTCTTAGAAGTTTAGAAATAAAAAATGAATCTCCAATTCAAGCCAAGCCAAGAAAATCAACAGGAATTGGAGTTGTAGAAGCTCCAAGAGGAACTTTATACTATCATCTTAATCTTGATAGTAATGGAAAAATTACTTATGCAAACCTCTGCATCCCAACTCAGCAGAATATAATCCATCTTGAAAAAGATATTTCTAGTTATGTTGAACAACTTCTGCAGAAAAACAAAACTAAAGAACAAATCTCATTTGAAATAGAAAAAATGATTAGAGCCTATGATCCCTGCATGTCCTGTGCAACCCATTTTTTGAGGATTAATTGGAGATGATTAATTCAAATGGAAATAGGAAAAACTCTTTATGTAAAACACGAAAAGAAATATGGTTGATTTATTATAAAAAATCTTCTAATAAACCAAGAACCTCTTATAATAGTGCTGTTGAAGAAGCTCTTTGTTATGGGTGGATAGACAGCACTATAAAAAGTATAGATTCTGAAAAATATGCTCAAAGATTTAGCCCAAGAAGATCGACTAGTATTCTCTCGGATCTAAATAAAAAGAGAATTTTAAAGCTTATTAAACAAAAAAAGATGAATAAATCAGGACTTAAAGCAGTTTCTCATGTATTCAATAAAAAATCCTAAAGAATTTCCAATAGTTTTTTAATTTGATCCAAGGCTTCATTTTCATCCATCCCCATCGGCACAGCAATTATCTTAACCTTTTTCAGTTTCCCAATTTTCTTCAGCAATTTTAGATTATAGGCAAGGTCAAAATCGTGCATGCTGCATGATTTTATCAGTTGAAGTTGGTCAATATCCTCAATAATCTTAACTTCATTAATCCTCTGAGCAACATCAAGAATAAACAACTCCTTATCTTCAATTTCATTTTCCAGGCTTTCTGTTGGATCAAATTCCTTAAACTCAATATTAGAAAACATTTTCTGAAGTTTTGGAACTATTTTCAAGGCCAAATTATCTTTTTCCACAAGAATGTTCCCAAAAACAAGAATTTTCATTTTATGGAAATTTTTTAAAATTTACATGATTGAAAAATTGAAAATTTTTCATTTTAAGCTGCTATCTCAGGAAAATATTTTTCAAACTGCTCTGGAGTTAATTTTTCAGCAACAGAACGATGCAAGGTGAAAAAATCCCCTTTTTTAAGCTCAATATAGCTAGGATGATATTCTCTTGCACCAAATCTTGCCCTGCATACTTCGCCATTCTGAGGCTCTTTAACATCCACCACAGAAAAACCATAAACTTTACAAAAAGGATTTTCATCTCCAACAATTTTATTATGCTCTATGCACCAATAATCCCTTACATCTTCAGGCTCCCAGCTTTTAAGATGCATTACTGCCTTTGGAAAAAGCTCTTCAAGCCTTTTTCTTGAAGGAATTCCTCCTTCTTTCATCATCTTTTCAAATTCTAAGATTTCCCGAGCATCTACGGGCAGTTTATTACAGTATCCAATAACTGGAAAGACATATCTTAAAAAAATTAATTCTCCAGATTCTTTATTTTCCATTTTTCCTGTTTTAATATTAAGATTATAAATTTATTTAGTTATAAAAACCTATCGAAGAAACTTTTAAATATCTACTTTTCCTTTAGATGACAAGAAAAGAGGCAAAAATGAGTTTATTTGATTTAACAGGAAAAGTTGCAATTGTTACAGGTGCAGCCAGAGGCATTGGCCAATCAATTGCAGTAGAACTTGCAAGAGCTGGCTGTGATGTTGTTGTTTCTGATATTATTCCTGAAGAAGGAACAATAAATAAAATAAAAAAGCTAAAAAGAAAAGCAATTTATGTTAAAACAGATATTTCTAAAAAATCAGATGTTGAAAATCTGATTAATGAAACAATAAAAAACTTCAAGAAAATCGATATTCTTGTTAATAATGCAGGAGTTTATCTTCCTGGAAATGTTTCTGATATGCCAGAAGAAACATGGAACAAAACAATGAATATTAATGCAAAGGGCCCATTTTTATGCAGTCAGGCAGCATTAAAGTATATGAAAAAAGGAGCTTCAATAATAAACATCTCTTCTGTTGCAGGTATAGAAGGAAGTGCAGGAGGAGCTGCTTATTGTGCAAGCAAAGGAGCAATAAGATTATTCACAAAGGCTTTAGCAGTAGAAGTTGGTGGTTTAGGAATAAGAGTAAATTCAATTCATCCAGGTTTAATAGACACTCCAATGACAACAGCATTTACAAAAGACAAGAAAGCATTAGAAGGAATGATGTCTAAATTCTTGATAAAAAGAGTTGGTAAGCCAATTGATATCGCAGGACCTGCAGTATTTTTAGCAAGTGACGCCTCTTCTTACATGACAGGAAGCGAGATAGTTGCAGATGGTGGATGGATTTGTGTGCTGTGAAGGTTAAACATCTCGTGGGGGCGTTAAACTATCTCTTCTTATTCTTTATCCAAAAAAATCCACCTACTAATCCAACAACAAGAAAAGCTGCCCCAATAATATTAGAAGTTGAATTTGTCATGTTGCCTATAACATTTCCAGTTATGTTTGATGATAGAAAGAGTATGCCAAAACAAAATATCAGAATAACTGCAGCAAAAGGTAATTTTTTGAGAAGACCTGAAATACTTGCCCTTATCCTCATCATTTTCGCTAATCCTTTTTCTTTCTTTTCTTTTATCAACATTTCCTTATAATTCTGAACTCCACTTTCATTAGCAAGCCCGTGGTAATTTCTTGCACTTGATTCATAAAATTGTGCAGCCCCATTATAGTCTCCAAGCTTGCTGGAAGCATAACCTGCCAGGGCATAGCTTTTTGCTGCTCTTTCACGAAAATTGTCTCTTTTTAGTTCAACAACCCCTTTAATTATCGGTCCTTCCGGAGGTTGAAGACCTTCTGAGGCGGCTGTTTCAGCTCTTTCTGCAATCGCGGCATATTGGGTTCTCATCATCTTTAATGCCTTCGGGCTCCTATCTCCACTAAGAAAGTTGGCACCTGCATCTATATTTATATTAACAATTTCGTCATGTACCTTTTCAGCCCTCTTGTCAGCCTTACTTTTTTTCATAGGTTAATAGACACTAGCTTATTTAAATAAATTTCTATTACTCAATCAGCTCTCTCAATTTCTTCCCTAACTTTTTCGTATTAAATCAAACTCCTAAAGCCAAACGAAACATTTAAATATACATATGTATACACTTGTATATGGAAACAACAATAAGAATAAATCCAAATACAAAAGAAGAACTTGATAGTTTTAGGCAATATAAAAATGAAAGCTATGACGAAGTGGTAAGAAAAATAATAGTTATAGCAAAAACTTGTGAAAAAGAACCTAAGCTAAGCCAAAAAACTATACAAGAAATAAAAGAAGCGAGAGAAAGGATAAAAAAAGGCGAGTTTTACACAGAAGAAGAAGCTAAGAAGATTCTAGGATTATCAAAAAGTCCTTGAGTTATTGCTTTGGACTTTTGGATGCTCAAGATTCAAAAAAAGATATAAAGAATCTTGACATAATAAGAATTATAAATCTGCTTTATTTGATTTATTTATGTATAATCTTATTTTTGAAAAGAGTGCTTTGGAATCATTGAATAAACTTGAACCGCAAACAAAAGAAAGAATTTGGAATAAACTTCAACAATGTAAAGAAAATCCTTTTAGATTTTTAGAGCATCTTGAAGAAATTGATGGATTTAAATTAAGAGTAGGAGATTATAGGGCAATAGTTGATGTTGATAATTCTACAAAAACTCTCAAAGTTTTAAAAGTAGGACATAGAAAGAATATTTATGAAAGATAACTTATAATCCCTGAGGAAAAAGTTGGGGAGTTAATCCTTAAGATTTAAAAAGTTTAAAATACTCTATTTATTATGAAACAACAAAAAAAGGTAAGAAATATAGAATTACTTACAAGAAAAAATGGAATCTGGGTATGTTTTATAGGAATCGTAATATTTCTACTTAATTTTTTAACCTACAGTTTGTGGGAGATTGATATTGATATTCTTGGTGCTATGATTTTTATTCTCGGACTAGTTATGATAATCGCATGTGGAAAAACTATGAAACATTCATCTGAATTGTTATCAAGAAGAAACGGAGTTTGGTTATGTATAATTGCGGAAGCAATGACTGCCATATTCGCATATTCACCAATTCCGGTCCTCAATGGCGATATTGGTGGCGGCATAGGTGCAATTATTTTTCTTTTAGGTATAGTCCTTATAATAATAAGGTGGAAACATTAAAATAGCATATTGGATGCCTAAAACTAAAACAGGAAAAATTTCTTTATGGCTAGGAATCTCAGGCCTTCTTGTTATAATTCTTTTGAATGTTCTTGCAGAAAATGCTTACTGTGGCCTTTGTCCTGAAGGATATCGGCTAGATGGAAATGCGTGCAATCCAGAATGCTACTATAGCACTCCCAAATGCCTTTCGCCATCTGTAGAACCTTTTTGCAATATGGGTGAAGATGATTCATGGAGACCTTTTGATATAATCTTTGGATTATTAGCCATGACAAGTATTTTAGGATCAGGAATTATGTCATTCCTGTCAATAATAAAATATCGTGAAAGAGCTATTCTGATATTTATTCCTGCGATCCTAGGAGTTCTAGGATTGATATTTGTCCTAGGTGAAATATTTATCCCGCACTAATTGTATCTCGGCTTGTTGGTTAATTTATCTTATCAATTCTCTCAATTTCTTCCCAGGATTTCCAGCATTAACAATAGCAGAACTAACTGCAATTCCAGAAGCTCCAAGTTTCATAGCAATCTTCACATCTTCATTGTTGTGTATTCCAGCACCAACTAAAAATTTCATTTTTAATTTCTTAGATATTTTAGAAATTATATCAGGTTTAGATGCAGAAACAGAAATTTTCCCCCCAACAAGCTCAGGAGGTTCATAGATTAAATAATCTGGCTTAAGTTTTTCAATTTTCAAAGCTTCATTAATAGAAGAAACAAAGACAATTGTCTTTAATCCAACTTGTTTAGATCGTTTCATTGTTTTTTTCAAAACATCAAAATCAAGTTTATGCTCAGAGTGATTTAAAAAACTTCCAACAGCTCTATCTTTCTTAACAGCTTCAGGTAAAACAAATCCAGTTGCTTTTCCTTTTTTCTCATAATCAACATGTTGAGAATAAACCCCCAACCCAGTAGCTTTAACAATTTCATAAATATCACTTGCTTGAACACCAATAATAATATTCTTGTCAATCTTCTGAATTGCTTTAGCCAAATCAATAGCCTTCTTGCCTTGTTTATAAGTTTTAAAATTAATTACAATAATTGGTTTATTTGTTTTCATTTTCTATTTCACAACATTCTGAAATTTCCTCTTGGAAATAACAGATTTTATGTTTTCTATAGTAGTATCTAATATTCTAGTTAAAGCTTCTTTGCTATTGAAAGCATTATGTGGAGTTATAATAACATTATCAAAAGTAAGCAAGAGATGATTTTCAATTAAATTCTGCAAATTCTCTTTTGGAAAATTCTTGGACAAAAGCTGAATTTCTTCTTTTATTATTGATTCTTCTTCGAGAACATCTAAAGCAGCTCCTCCAAGGTGACCTTTAGCCAAAGCGCTAACTAAAGCTTTAGTTTCTATATTCCCTCCTCTTGCAGTATTTATTATTAAAGCTCCTTTCTTCACGAATTTTATATTTTTGTTATTAAGGAGATGATGAGTTGATTTATTGTAAGGGCAATGTAGAGTTATTATATCAGAATTTTTTAATAAAGTGTTAAAATCAACATATCTAATTTTAAATTTTTTAGCAAAGTTTATGTCTCTGTTTACATCATAAGCAAGTATGTTCATCTCAAAGCCATTAGAGATTCTTGCAACATGCTTCCCTATATGGCCTAAACCAATAATTCCAATTGTTTTTCCTTTTAAATCAAATCCTCTCAAACCCTCTAAGGAGAAATTCCCCCTCACTGTTCTTTCATAAGATTTATGTATTTTTCTTGAAAGAGCAAGTATTAGTGCAAAAGTATGCTCTGCAACAGTATTCTCTCCATAATATGGAACATTTAAAACTGATATCTTTCTTTTAGAACACTCTTTAGTATCTATGTGGTCAAAGCCAGTGGATCTTGTTACTATAGCTTTGAGTTTTGTAAACCCATCAAAGATGTTTTTATTTATTTTAGAATATATAAAAATTGAGAGAATATCTACATCCTTTACTAATTCTGTCATCTTTTCATTTAAAATCTCTTTAAAAAAAACTAAGTTATAATTTTTTAGTTTTTCCTTTAAATAATCTTTTTCCCAATCTTCTATTTCAAAAAATGCAATTTTCATTCTTCTATTATCTCCTTTGTTCTTGAAATAACCTTTTGTGCTAACTCAAAAAGTTCTTTGTAAAGATTATCATTTATAGAAATGCTTGTTCCATACTGATATTGTTCTCGTATCTCAACACTTGTCTTTTCTTCTGGCTTAACATTTAAAGAAGCGATTTTATCTAATGTCTCTTTTTCAAAATCAATTTTTTTGTCTTCAATCAAGCTGTTAACTAACGCAAATGTGCATTCTTGATTTCTTGATTCATATCCAAATTTTACAGCGATTGCAAGCAAGCAATGATACATAGAGTAAAAAACAGTGCTTGTGCTTATGTCTAAAAAATCTCCTTTTTTTAGATATTCTGTAGCTTTAAAATAATGCTCTGCTTTTTTTATATGCTCCCTTGCTTTCTCTAAATCAGGTTTTATAATAACAAGCCCTCTATGTTTATCTCCTTGTTTCAACTCTTTCCCAGCTTTTTTCAAGCACCAATCAACCTTATTTTTTACATGGCTCATTTTTCAATTAGTTCTATTATAGTGTCCTCCCCAAAAGCCACTATTCCTTTAATAGCATTCAACAATGGGAGGTCATTTTTTTTAATGTTTTTTACTAAATCGTCTTTTGTTTGGTACAAAGGATGCAATTTTTTAGTATTTAAAAGATTAATCTCCTCTATGTCTCTTTTTAATCCTGAAAATTTCTTTCCATTTGTGATTAAAAGAACATCTATATCATTGGCTTCTTTTTCTTTTTTTAGAACAGAGCCAAACAAAACAGCAGAATTAGCATTTTTAATTTTTTTTATTTCATTAATCCATCTTTTAACATAAGCAGAAGCCTGTTCAGCCTCTCTTTTTAACAAAAATTTAATATATTGTTTTACATAATCACTGCCCAAATTAAGTTTATAGAACCTAGCTTTTCCCATTTTTCTAGATGTCAAAATTCCCTCTTTTTCCAATTTTTTTGCTATTTTTAACGCACCCATTGAGCTGATTCCAATCTGCTTTGCTATGCTATTTGCATTGTATTCTGTTTCAGGGCTTTTAAAAATCAGCAGGACAAAATGCATCTCATTATTTGTTATATCTTTCATTTTCCCTTAAACATTTAATTAATATTCAATTTATTGTATAAACCTACAGTTTATATATATAAACTTATAGTTTAAATAGTTTTCTGTTCTTGATATTAAAATCTTTTTGTTAAGAAAATGATTTCTGTTTTTGATGAAATAATCATGCCTAAAAAGAAAATTGAGGCTTAAAGCTTCTTATTTCCAAATAATTTTTTTAATTTTATTTGTAATTTCTAAAGGTTTAGAAGCCTGCCAGACATTTCTTCCAATAGCTAACCCAATTGCTCCAGAATCCATAATCTCTTTAACCTGCTTCAAAAAATCCCCTTCATTTTTCTTAACTCCTCCTGCAATAACAACTTTTGTTTTTCCAGCAGATTTAACAGCCCATTTTAAATCTTCAACCTTTCCGTTATATTGTATTTTAATAATATCTGCCCCTATCTCTAATCCAACTCTGCAAGCATAAGCCATTAAATCTTTTTCAGATTTTCCTTTAACAGATTTTCCTCTTGGATAAATCCAAGTAATAACAGGAATTCCCTGCACATGTGCCTCTCTTTGTATATTTTCAAATTCCTGCATCATCTCATCTTCATAATCACTCCCAATATAAACTGTATAACCAACAGCTTTAGCTCCAAGCTTCAAAGCTTCATCAACAGTACATAATTGCCTTGAAATTGGTTCTCCTTTAAACAAATTAGTTTTCCCATTTAATTTAACAATTAAAGGAACTTTTGATTTTTTAATCTCCTTATTATATTTCTCAGCAATTCCTTTTTGAAAAACAATTCCAGTATATCCTCCTTTTCGAGCAATATCAATTATAAAATTAGGATCAACATTTTTATCATTAAAATCAGTTGGACCATGTTCAAGCCCCTGGTCATAAGCAAGAAAAAGTGCTTTGCCCTTTTTTGTTATTTTGTTAGGTGAAATTTTCATTTTTTGTTGTGATTTACAGCACAATTTGTTTTTAATTTATTAATCTCACTAATAGTAGCTTCTCTAAATTTCTTTAATCCCTCTACTTCTTTTGCAACATTTGCTAACTTATTTATCTGCCATCCAGCAAGATAAACTGCCCCAAAATAAGGGGCATATTCTACTAAAATAGGAGTATTAATTATTCCAAAAGCTTTTAATAATAGCCATATAAAGATTCCTGCTAAAACTATCCATGCAATAATATCCCAAATGCTTGCTTTCATTTTTCGCCCCTTTTTATTACAATAACACATATTCAAAGCTTTAAATTATTTTGGGTTCAACATCTTCTCAATCTTTTTCCTTAGTTTATAACTATTTGCCCATTTTGCATATGCATCCCATCCCTGAAAACTCTCAAGAAGCTTATCTTTTGGTGTATTGCCCTCTTTATAACTCTCAACTTTAATGAACATCTTTTTGATATTTCTTCTCCTTAATAATCTAAAATACCAATAATTTCTAAATCCCACAAAATCAACTCCTCTTGAAAGAGAAATTATTTTAGATTTTTCTGGGTGCAATTCCAATTTTAACCCATCTTTCAAAAATTTATCAATCTCTTGTTTCCAGATTTCAAGTTGCTCTTTAGAACTATGCAAGACAACAAAATCATCAACATATCTTATATAATATTTTGCTTTTAACTTATGCTTGATAAAATAATCTAACTCATTTAAATAAACATTAGCAAAAAATTGTGAAGTTAGATTTCCAAGAGGCATTCCCTTTCTATTAATTGAATTTTGCTCGCGTCTCTCTCTCTCTCTCTCTCCAAACTCGTTGAAGTGCAGTTTTCAAGAATCTGATTTATCAACCAAATAACTTTTTCATCTTTAATTTTTCTTGCAAGAATCTCAATTAAAATTTCATGGTTAACTTCTTTAAAATAATGCTTTATATCTGCTTTAAAACAAAATGCCTCTGACTTTAAATTATTAGTTACTTTCCTCTTGAATAAATCAAATCTTTTAAGTGCAAATAAATTTCCTTTGCCTATTCTATTCGCGCAAGAATCATAAATAAATGTTTTATCAAAAATTGGTTCAATTATTCTTACTAAGGCATGATGCACAATTCTATCTCTAAATGCAGACTTAGAAATCTTACGGGTTTTTGGGTCTCGCAAAATAAAAGTTTTTAATGGCTCTGGGTTGTAAGTTTTGCTCATTAATTCAAATTTTAATTTTCTTAAATTTTCTCCAAGATTTTTTTCAAATTCAATAACATAAAGTTTCTTTGTTTTTCCTTTGCGCGCTTTTTTCCAAGCAAAAATAAGATTTTTTAAATCATAAATTTCAGAATAAAGATTATCAGTTTCCATATTAATATAAAAGTCTTAGGGGTTAGAGCTATTCCAGAAGCATAACCATTCCTGTTATCATCATGGTAGTTGCCATTGACATTCAACCTGTTGTCATTCCAGTTCGAATTCAGCGCAGACAGTTATGTAGCAAATTTACCTATTTTTCACTGAAGTTTCTCGCAAAAAACTTCTGTATTTTATGACTTAAAATAAATTTAAATGATGTGCTAGTAAATTAGCGTGTAGCCCTAGCCAATAGGCATTAACCTAGCTAAGACTCAAAAATATAAGATTAAGAATTAATAAACTTATGTTTATTTTTTTGCGGCGCCTTCGGCGCTTCTACTTACCCCAGAAGCACAACCATCCCTGTCATCAGCATGGTAGAGGCCATCGACAGCCAACCTGCTGTCATCCCAGACCGAATACAGCGCAGTATATCTTTTTTCATTACTATCAACAGGGTTTAGAGCCCAAACATAATGTTTATTTTTGCTGATTTTTTCAGCAACTCTTGCAACAACATCTTCTGCAAATTCTTTGCTTCCAACTTGTGCTAGAATATAAGGATTTTTCACTAAATCTGAAATAGATTGAGATTCTCTTTTAAACTCATAAGGAACAATTCTAACTGCTTTATTCCCATTTTTATTCATATTTAACAAACTTTCCCTGTCAGAAGGCATTTTTCCATCAGTATTATCATAAACAATAATTTCTTTAGGAGTATACAAATTTTCAGTAGAAGTCCAAAGCCAATTATTTCTTAATTTAGAGATTATATCTTTGCAATGTTCTTCATCAGAGTTTTTAAATGCCAGATCAATTAGTGAAAACATCTGGCTAGTTGTAGGTCTTAACATTCCTTCATCACTTATTGCACTCATAACTTTTTGATAATAATCAGGCCCAAGAAGAGGAAACCCGAAAGTCATCATTTCATTTAAATGAGGAACATCAATTTCAGTTCTTGCTATCCTAATTCTTCCATTTCCATTAAGTTCTTTTGTTTCCATATTTTATTCTAGAAATCTGTATTTATAAACCTTTCTATTTAATAGTATCTTAGAAGTAGTAACAAAAATAGGTAATATGCCAACGCCTATTTTTTCAACCTCATCCTCAATAATCTATTTTTAGCTCCAAAATATTTTATAACATTCTCACTTTCAGCTAATCCTAATCTTAAACTATTTTTAATTGATTTCCCTGCCATTTGCCCTGCAACAAAACCAGAAGCAAAGGCATCTCCTGCTCCTGTTCTTTCAACAACTTTAATTTTATTTGGAATTAAAAAATATCTATTATGCCCGTCATAGCAAGTTATCATTTTATCTTTGTCAGTTATTACAGCTATTTTTGGCCCAAGTTTTATTAAATTTTCTAATAGATTTGTCTTACTTCTAGTAAGCATTTGAGCTTCTTCTTTATTTAAAACAAGAATATCACAAATCTTCAGCAAACTTCCTAAATTCTCATGCTTAATTAAATAACTGCTTGGATTAAAAGCTATTTTTACTCCTTTTTTCTTTAAAATAAACGCAAGTTTTTTTTGAGTTTCAAAACTCATTCCAAGTAAAGAACTAAGATAAAGCCATTTTGTTTTAAATTTTTTAATATCCCTTAAACTTATTTCATTATTTGACCCCTTATATGTTAAAATAGTTCTTTCTCCTCCACTACTATCGAGAATTATAGAATATCCACTTAATTCTCCTTTTACTATTTTTCCTAAAAACTCAATTTTTTCTTTTTTTAATGAATTGAAAATTTTTTTTCCATTTTCGTCTAATCCAAGTTCACTAATACATCCTGTTTTGAAACCCAACCTAGAGAATGCAACAGCAGTGTTTGTTCCTGCCCCACCCCAATCAAACCTTAAATCTTTAATTAAAATCTTTTCTCCAACAGGATAATGCATAAATCCATGTTTTTCAGCAACATCAGTATTTACAAATACATCAATTACAGCGCTTCCAAATGTTACAACGTCAAACTTCATTTTTGCCTCTTTTCTAGAATTAGTAAGATTTATCTAATTAAAAATCTTTCCAAAACAATGAAAAAGATAAAAAGAAGCATTCTCTTTGGTTTTAGATATCCAAAAACCGCCTTGTTAATTATAACAATAATAATTGCTTGTATAATTTTCAAAAATCCTTTTATTAATGAATTTGTAGGCAGTTTAGGCAATTTAAGCTATTTTGGTGTATTTATTGCAGGAATTCTCTTTGCTTTCGGATTTACAGCCCCTTTTGCAGCGGGTTTTTTTATAACCCTAAATCCAAGCAATATCTTGGCTGCAGGAATTGTTGGAGGGCTTGGTGCTCTGCTGTCCGATCTATTTATTTTTAGTTTTATAAGAATCTCATTTGAAGATGAATTTAAAAGATTAGGAAAAACAAAGCTGATTAAAAAAACCGAGACAAGTATTGAAAGAAACTTCGGTAAAAAATTAAAAAACTATCTGATTTACGCTCTTGCCGGCTTTTTAATAGCCTCTCCTCTTCCAGATGAGCTAGGAGTTATAATGCTCGCAGGCCTAACAAAAATTAAAGTAGATATCCTGGCAATAATAAGCTTTATTCTTAACACCACGGGGATAATTATCCTCATGAGCATATAAAATGACAAACAAGAGAATCTTAGTTATTGTGGCTCATCCTGATGATGAAACAATCTGGATGGGAGGAACTCTGTTAAAAAGTAAATTAGATAAAACAATTATCTGTTTATGTAGAAAAAATGATGAAGATAGAGCTCCGAAATTTACAAAAGTTTGCAAAATCTTAAATGCAAAATGTTTTATCTCAGATTTAGATGATTCTGAACAAGGAGATTATAAAAAAATTTCTTCTCGAGATATAATTAACAGAATAAAACAGTTTTTAAAGGAAGATACAAACTTTGATTATCTCTTTACACATAATTCAAATGGAGAATATGGGCATATAAGACATGTTGAAGTTCATAATGCAGTTAATGAAATTCTAGATAAAAAATTATTATCTGCAAAAAAAGTTTTCTTTTTTTCATATCACAAAGATGAAAAAACTGGGATCTGCAACATAAACAAAAATGCAGATAAATTTATAAGATTAACAAGCAATCATTTCAATAAGAAAAAACAATTAATTCAAGATGTTTATGGATTCAAAGAAAATAGTTTTGAGAATAAATGTTGTAAAGATATTGAGGCATTTGATATAAAATGAAATGTTTAGTACTTTTTCCATACCCAACAGAAGCAGATGGAGTAAGTTTGCAAGGAGAATTGCTTTATAGGGGATTATTAAAAGCAGGAGTAGAAGCAATTCCATGTCATTATAAAGAAAGCATACAAAAAGAATTTTATTTAAGAAATGCAAATATAGATTTTGCAATTGGAATTGGTTTCTGGGGAAATGTTCCGGAGATTGTTCAAGAACCATTAAAATTTGGGGTAACTATTATTCCTTGGTTTAATGCAGATGGCTGGGTTGCTAACTACAAAGAAGAATTTAACAAATTAAAACTAATGTTTACGACAAGTGAGTGGGTTAGAAGTATCTATGAAAGAGATGGTGTAGATGTAAGCAAAATAATTCCAATGCACATTGGAATAGACACTGATTTGTTTAAACCAATGGAAAATAATAAAGAAAATCAAGAAAGAAAACTTGCATTAAGAAGAATGTTAGGTGTAAGAGACAATGAAAAAATGATTTTAACAATGGGTGGAGATGTTACATCAAAAGGAGCTCAGGAGATGTTTAGAGCTTTAGCAGAAGTTAATAAAGAGTTCAAAGATTGGAAATATGTTTGTAAATCTTGGCCAAGTGATTGTGCAAGTGAATGGAGAGAAAAAGAAGAAGCCCTAGTTGAAGAATTAGGAATACAGGACAAAGTTATTTTTATAGATGATGCCTTTTCACAAGAATTTATGGCAGAAGTTTTAAATTGCTGTGATATTTATGCAGCTCCTTCAAGAATAGAGGGGTTTGGGATGATACAAGTAGAAGCAATGGCTTGTGGAAAACCGGTTATCTCAATAAATGTAGGGGGCCCTGCTGAAACAATTATTCATAATAAAACAGGATTTTTAGCTAAAGTTGCAGAAGAAATTCAATTAAATGAAGAATGGGCCTATCCATCTATGGGATTTATCACAAAACAAATAATTAAATTTGACAAACCTAAAACATTCGCCTATCGTGCAGATATAAATGATTTAAAAGAATATACATTAAAGCTTCTAACAGATGAAAAATTAAGAAATGAGATGGGAAAAGCAAGTAGAGAGCATGTTGTTAAAAACCTTGATTATAGAATAACAAGCAAAAAAATGCTTGATGTAATTAAAGAAAAACTTAATTTAAAAGAATAAAATTAATGCCCCCACGAGATGATTAACCTAAACTATCTAAAATAAACTTTCTTCTTCAAATAATTAAGCCCTAATCAAATTTTTCTTATCTAACTTATCGGTTTCTAATTTTGTCAGTTCCCAGTCAAACTTTATTAATTTTACAACAAATGGGCTTTTCTTGTTCAGTTTGAACAGTTTAGCATTTCCTATTTGTCTTGTTGGAATAATTATTTCTCTTTCTAAAAGTTTTTCCCAGATATTTGTAAATGCACTCCATCCAACTCCTGCTCCTCTTGCTACTTCAGTCATGCTGTAATCAAACTCCTGTCCTTGTATTAAAAAATCCAAAACTTTTATGTAAGGAGAGCTTCCAAAATATTCTACAAATATGCTTTGTTCTTCTTGTTCCATAGATTTTATAATATTTTTAAGTTTATAAGCTTTTCTATTTTATTAACTTAGGTTAATATTTTGATAGTTGCCAAAAAGGAGTTGTTTTATGAAAAGGAATATAAATAAACAGAACATAAGATTTCTATGGAAAAAATAGAGGATGACATCAAAAAATTTATTTTAAGAAAATTAGTAAGGCATAGAATTTGGGTGCATAAGCATACAAGTATTCACAATCTACAAAAAGGACTGCCTGATTATTTAAGAAGCAGAAAAGAAGTCAGAAAGGTTATAGAAGAGCTATTAAAGCAAAGATTTTTATTATCTAAGCCAACAAATTATGGCTTGGAAGTTTCACTTAACATAGAAAAGAAAAAAGAAATTGAGGAGTTTATCGAAATAAATTAAAAATTTAAAATGCCATTCAAACCAATCAACAAAATAATTTCTTACTCTGAAAAGCCTGCTTTAGGAACAATAAAAGCAGAAAAAAGATACATGGCACTTGCTGTTGATAAAGATTCATCAAAACCTTATTTAGGATTAGCAAGAGAAATAACAAAAAGCAAAGGAAGTGTAGATATTCCTGGTTTTGTTGATGAATCTAAATTAATAATTGTAGAAAGCAAAAACCTTTTGTCATGGAAAAAAATAAAAGATTTAGAAATAAAAGGAATTGAAAAAATAATAAAAGAGCTTTCTGGAAATGATAAATATTTCATTGGCTTAGAAGATCCAGATATTTATATTGAAAGTAAATTAAAGCAAGTATTTTTCACAATTGCTTTCAAATATAAAAATAAAACAGGTTATGAAGTTTATTTAGGTCATGCACAAGGAAAAAGATTAGATAATTTAACAGCAACTCAACCGAATCTTTCTCCAATTCTTAGCAAAAATATAAGAGGATTTAAAGAAGTCACAATTTCTCCAGTTATTAATAAAAATTATAGAATCAATTTAACAGAAGCACAAATAGTTGAAGATGGAGAAGTTTCAGCAATTGCTTTTTCAAAAGCAGAAAATATGTCAAAACAATGGCAACATTTAGGCATAGCTTTAGATCCAGCAGAAATGAAATATCAATGGATTAAAGGACATGCTTCTCCATGCAGTTTCCTTCCAAAAGATTTTGCAAGCTATAACAATTTACTAGTTTGCATTGTAAATGGAAGAGAACCAGATAAAAATATCAACAATCAAAAAGTTTATGGAAAATTTAGGCCTGGATTAATTTTATTTAATCCAGAGACAGGAGAAATCCCTTGGATTTCTAAAGAGCCTTTATTTGAAGATCCTAATGCAAGAACAATAACATTTGCGTCTGACTTCATCCAAACAAAAAAAGATGAAGGCATTTTGTATGCTCATGTTAATGATTCTTTTGTAAGAGCATATAAACTAGATTTAAATGAATTAAAGAAATACGTTGAAGAAAATTATAAAATATAAAATAGTTATTTAATAATCATATTTATAAACTAAGCTTTTTCTCAAATCTACATGAGAATAAAAAAATCAACTGCTAGAGATGCAAAAACTTATTTTATTTTAGCTAACACTTTCAAAAAAACAGCTAAAAACCATGAAGGTGTTGGTTTTAGAAAATTAGAGAGGGAATATGGGCAAATATTAAAAGAGCTTAATGAATCAACAGGGGAAGAGCTTAACAAAAAAATAAAGGATAAAATCCGGTTAAAAA
>Ga0209541_10003350_pt1 | contig 29482 bp, 28 predicted proteins | sample RifCSPlowO2_01_FD_184027 | JGI IMG/M metagenome (GOLD analysis project Ga0209541, IMG submission 184027) | Groundwater microbial communities from Rifle, Colorado - Rifle CSP2_plank lowO2_0.1 (SPAdes) (version 2) | ecosystem: Environmental > Aquatic > Deep subsurface > Groundwater | place... | reverse complement strand
TGATTTACTTGACTGCCAAGTTGATGTAGTTTCTGGACAGTTCATATGCGGAGCAGGAACATCCTTGTTTTGGGATGAACGAGGAAGTGGTCGCATAAGCAGTGCTACAATAAATAGCAAAAAGCAAACTGAAAACATACTTTTGCAGGAAAATAAGGATGCAATGACTTTTGGAGCAAGCATTTTCAACAGCGGAGCAACAAAATGTCTTCATGTTGAGGTTGAAAATGGCAATGGCGTTAAAGTACAGGATGCTGAGAAGATAATAGACTTCAATGGGACATTTGATTATGAATTTAATCTATTAGACAGCTCATCAGTTGTTCTAGGACAGAAATCTGATACTTTAACCAGCAATAAAATACAGGATTGCGGGTTTGTAGATTCAGCAACCCAAAATAAAGGGGCTGCAGAAAGAATAAAACAATGCAAATCTGTATTAAGCGAAAATGGCCAGCCAGAGCCGCCCAAATTCAAGATCATACAAAGAAATCCAACAAGCACTATTACTTATAAACTTACTGTTGTGTTCAAAGATGGGGCAACATCATTTAAAGTTGATAATTCTGATACAGCCCAAGACATTAATTCAGTGCTTGAGAAAGAAGGAACAAAAATACAATTGACAGGAGATCTAATTTATTCAGCTGGTGTTTCAAGCAAATTAAAAAACATAACTTACGAATATGAAGTTAGCCCAAGCACTAGTTCAGGAAGAGAAACATGGACTGTCAAATATGGATTATATTATCAAAGCTTAAATGGAGAATGTATGACTACTGAACCTGTGCTGTATCAAAATGAGGCGCAGAGTGGAGAATTTAGGGTTTCTGTAACCTCTGAAGAGCAGGCAAAAAGGCAGACAGGTACTTGCACTGGAGATGGATATACAGCGGCATCTGTCACGCCATGTGATTGTGATGGAGATGGAGATATTAATGGAGTAAATGATTGCAGCGGCAATAAGAAATATTGTTATGCTGATACTGGATCAAATACAATGAAATGTCAAAATATTCCTAAATGCAAATCAGGAGATGCAACTAGCGCTAAACCTTGTTATTGTGGCAATGATTTGATGCAAGATAATTCAGATTGTACGTCTGGATCTTATGCAGTTTGCCAAGAAGATGGAACAATAATTTGCCAGCAAGCCTAATTTTATAATTTAAATTTTGATTTAAAATGTATCGGACAAGAACCAAACAGGCAAAGCACAATATAATGATGTTCAGTTTAGGTGAGGCTTTCAATAAACTCTGGAGCAACAAGATAATCTTCTTGATACTGATCATATCACAATTCGCATTCTTATTCATACTTCTTTTTTCCCAGCTTTTTTTTCAGGTGCAGATACTTCAAAGCGCGCAGAGCATAATTGACTATGTCGATAAAATCGAGACTTCAGAGCTTGACAGCGACCTGTCAAATATCTTGGGAGAAGACCCGTTGCTCATATCTGCAAAGTACAATGAGATGATCTTTTTTGTTTATGAATTAATTGTTGCTTTTCTAGCTATCTATCTGATTATCAACGGATTCAACTGGTCTATGACACAGTTATTTTTTGGAAAAACAACCATAAAAGAATTTTTCAATTATTATCTTAAGTTTATCATTATCAGCTTGGTTTTTTTTATACCAATAATTATTTTTATAACGCTAGTAATAACCAATAAACTGTTTATAACTATGAATGATACCTTGCTTAAGATCATAGGGACAGCTTTCCTTTTCCTTTTTATGATAACCATATATTTTTGCCAGATAGCATACTCCAAAATTGATAAGAGAGGGAAAGTTTCTCAGATTAAAGAAGTCTTTGCGCTTGGCATCCTCAAATCTGGATTGATAGGATTTGCCTTTCTGATAAACTTATTCTTGCTGGCAATTTTTGGATATCTGATGTTTTATGTTGCTTCATACGAAAACTTCTATCTAATCTTAATTTTTGCAATAGCGCTTATATTCACGTTTATATATACAAGAGTTTTATTTGTCCTATTCATGAAGAATCTGTTGGAATAACCGATAGGACATATCTTTTTTACACTCCACTTAAAGAAAAACTTTAAATAGCTGAGTTGATTTCAAAGATAATAAAAAGAGGTGGGAGCGTAAAAATGAAATTCCCACTAAGAAAACTATCAATATTGATTGTTCTAATACTATTGCTTGGTTTAAGCCTAGAAACAGTTTATGCAGCAAAATACTATGGCAAAGATTATCCAAAATCATACTCATCTTTAAGCAGAGATAATTTTGTAAATTACAATTATTACGGCAACAAATACAGAGCAGGAAACTCTTATTCTGGATTGAATCAGAATGTCATATTTGTAAGAGATGCATATGGCTCAAATTATGGAAGAACAACTGCATTTGTTGGGACAACAGGAAGGATTGTAAAAAGCGATTATGGATCTCGCTATGGACAGACTACTTCTTTTGAAGGAAGCAATAGGGTATTTGTAAAGCAAGCCTATGGCGATAATTATGGGGATTCTACTGCATTTATCGGCTCAAATGGCCAGATGGTCAGATTATCATATGGCTCCAATTATGGAGAGAATTATGCGACGTATGACGGCTCATCAGATTTTTATGACCCATATTATGATCCAAGAGACATAAGGTCAGGATACGCATATGTGGATTATCCGCCAATTCACAGCTCTGATTCGCAAAGATGCTACAAAGGTTATACAAGCCAGGATAGCTATAGGTATGTCTGTTATTAGTTATATTGTATAACAAAAAGGTTTAAATATAAGCTCTCTGTTATAACTTATAACATGATAACTTTCGATCAGATACTCATTTTTAAAAATTCTGCTGATACCTTATATTTGAAGAAAGATTATACTTCAGCCTTAATATTATACTTCAAGACTTGGTTTGCTATCCAAGATTTAATCCTTCTCCAAAAAATTGGTGAATCTCCTAAGGATCATAATGAGAGATTTCGTATGCTTAAAAAAGAGTTTCCCATCACTTATCTAAGCCTAGACAAAGAATTCTCAACATACAGAGATACTTATTCAAAAATCATGTCTGTGGAGGATTGCCTCAGAGTCAAGAAAATTGTGGAAAATGAAATCCGAAATAGCAATGTTAAGTAAAATCTGCAGGCAAATTTATCAAAATCATGCCAATGAAATAAAGGATATAATCCTTTTTGGATCTTCTGTAAGAGGAAAACTTATGCCTTCAGATTTAGATATTCTGATTGTGTTTGCAAATAGTATAAACAAGGATATAGAGTATGAGTTGAGCAAGAAATTATCCAGCCATGTAAATAATTTGTCAGTAATCTCTAAAACAGAGAAAAATTATCTTGATGAATCATTTGATGCCCGTGAAGGCTTGTTATATGAAGGTTATAGCATTGCCAAATCAAGATCCATCGCTTCAGGGTATGGATTCAAGCCATTTGGTTTTTTTATATATAACACAAATAACTTAACAAACACCAAAAAAACAAGATTTTACTATGCTTTGAATGGCAGAGGAGAAAATGAAGGCATTCTGGGCACATTTTATGGAATTAAGATATCTGATAATTTGATCGCGGTTCCTGCATCACATGTTGATCTTGCCAAATCATTCTTTGATTCGTGGGAAATAAGCTATAGATATGTCCCAACACTAATTCCTGAAAGGCTGGCAAGGAAAGAGCTGTTGAATAAAGTTAGTTAATATAACAAATAAGCCTATTTATTGCTATTTTGTTATATAATATAACATAAATCATACATAAAACACATTTTAATTTAGCTTATATTCCTCAGCTATCTTTTCTAATTTGCTGTAAAAATTTTTGTTATCAGGCTCTTCTTTTTTCTTTTTGCCATAGAAGTCCTTTAAGATCTTTGAAGCGTCTTTTCCATAACCAGATTGTCTTACAGTATGAAGATCAGTAGCGTATCTGGCTGCCTGCTGCTCGGATGCTCCATAAGAAGCTATCAATGTTGAAATGTCCTGCATCAGCATAACCTGGTCTTCATAGCCAAGGCCTCTTTGCTCAGAGCCGATAGGAAGCTGTTCACTAAATCCTTTTCCTGAATAGCCAGGTCCCATGCCAGAATATCCAAGGCTTCCAGAATTCTGGGGATTAACTACAACTATTGTGATGTTTGGCTGGCCATTTCCAAGCTGATAATTCCCTTTTGGATTCATCTGCTTTAGATAATTCATCAAATCATTCTGCTGACCAAAATATTGGCCCATAACATTATTGAGATAACCTTGACCTGAAGCTTGCTGCTTATAGCCGCTTGACCCGTATGCATTTGCGTTTGCCATACATTATAAAATAGAAATCTGGTTTATAAATTACGTGTAGGAAAAAGTTCTTAGCAAAGGGCAATAAGAGCAGCTATTCTATTGTGAATATCAAGATTTGCAAATTTACTCTGCTGAAAAATCAATTCTACCTTCAAATTATCACAGGCAAACCCTCCTTTTTTTAATTTATTGATTGCACTTGAAATGTCAAAATATGCCAGTTCATCATTAATTACTTCAATAATCCTTTCCTTAATCACACCATACATGATGCCAAGACCTCTGCCTAGTCCAACTATCGGCGATATCTTTGAGAAATCCATTGACCTAAGGTCTTCCTTAACTATTTTTGTTAATGCTGTTATCTTTTTTCTTTTGTCCTTGCCTAATAGGATTCCAGTTTCTAATGCAGGCTTAAGCTGAGAAATAAGCACTTCTTTCCTGAAGTCTAAGGTTCTGACAAGGTCATTGACAGCAGCATGATCTTTGGAAAACCACATGATAGAATTCATGTTTATCATACTTATAAATCTTTTTATTATGAAGATGTGCTGATATAAAAAAATTAAGGAGCAAGCTCTTTGTTGGTAAGCTAGTTTACTATTTATACATCTCTTTAGCTTTTTTTAAATATCCTTCCTGCCAGATGTCTGCAAAAGGAGAAAATATCTTCAGTAATTGCTCGTGAACTGCTTCGTTTGCTGAAATTATTATATCGGTTAGTTCATGCCTTGATCCAATAGCGACTGGTTTTTTATCAATGGGCTGCCCTTTCCAATCTGTAATTATAGCTCCTGCGCCTTTTGCAATGATATAACCTGCTATTAAATTTTCTGATGGCTGGCATGGTGAAACCCAGGCGACTGTTGATTTTGAAGCATTTGGATGATCCACATAAAGCACTCCACAAATCTCTGCAGATGCAGAACACATGCTCCTTATAACTCGTCCAGTAATCTTATCTAATTCCAAAAAAGGGCCAGTTAGCAAAGCTTCAGTTTCACCTTGGTTTGAAAAAATTCTTGGTGGATACGGATCTGCAATTACTCGGGCTCCTTTGATATCTTTTAGATTTGACGTTGTCAACTGATACTTATCCAATTGTCTTCCTGAAAGTACACAATAGGAATGCTCAGTATTTCCAAAGTAAGTATTTCCAGCAGTTGTACCTACAACTCCGATTCTAAAATCTTGATATGATAATGATGTTGGTTTATGCTGGAGCAGCTCACTAAAAGCTAAATTAATCGTGCTGATCCCTTTAAGTTCATTGAAATTAATAGTTCCATCCAACTCATCGAGATCAACGTAAACCATGCCTTTTTTTCCAGCTGGATTCAAAACGCTTGAATCACCTTCCTGATCCTCATTTCTTATATGGATGCTTATATCATATTTTTTTGCAAAAAAATCCAGAACATTGCTGACAGCTGTGTTTGCTACTTTATCGCTAAGCCTGACTTTTCCCCGTGCACCAAGATCATGAGTTATTCTAGACCTAATACCTGGATCCAATCTATTTAATTCAAAGACAGCTGCTCTAATTGCCCTCATACCCATCTTGATAATTTTATTGTCTATTGTATCTGCCATGATGACCTTTGTTTTAAACCATTCTCAATTGTTAATCATATCCATTAGAATTTATGCAGCCAATTCTTCGAGGTCCACTTGAGGTTTAGGCGCTCTTTTAGCTCCCTGCTCCCTTAATTTTTTGTTAAACTTGTAAACTTTTCCGTTAGCCGGTTTTGGAACAGTCTTTATCAAATCATCGACACTTTGCTCAGCCTTAGGCTTTTCTTTCAAAGTATTTTCTGCACTTTGCTTCTCCTGATAATACTGGATCAAGCCTAGGTTTGGTTTAATATCCTTATCCCATCTCTCAAATGGGATCACTTTCTTGTTTTCAACACTCTCTTCATATTCTTTAAGCTTGTTGTCAATTGTTTTTGTGGTCACGCCAAGCGCATAAGCTGTCAATTCCTTATCTTGTCCAAGTTCTTCAAACACTCTTTTGGTATAAAGCTGTTTTGCTAATTTATCCGCTTCTGTTATTCCAAAATAATTGGTCGATTGTGATTTGAAAAAGACCCTTTTTCCTTCTTCTGTATCAAAGCCGCCAACAATCTCTGAGATCGTCTTTGTTGGCAGATAATTCTGCTCCCTGTTGTTCTGTATCCTTGACATGACCTCATCATTGCTGTTTAGAATACCATAAACGCCTTTTCGGTCAGTCTCAAGAACCCTCATCAAGGAAGTCACATTTTGATATGAATCCCTTAAAACTCCTGACAAATGCGAATCAATGCTAATTTCCTTTTCTTTCCTGGAATTAGCCCATTCAGCAAGATCAATAACTGCGCTTGTATATTGCGCCCTGAATTGGGTTGAAAAATCTTTTAATGTATGGTATTCCTGAGCTGAACCATATTTTCCATATACTTCAGAATTAGATAAGTCAACACCACAGTTTTTTCCATTCTGAGGTGACTTTTTTGTAGGAGCAGGACTAGCATAAGGTACTTCTATGCTTGATGGATTTAGTGTATACATTTTTACCCTATCTAATTATACTAATTATCCACTCTTTAAAAACATTTTGTTAAAATTATAAAAAATATTTTAAAAAAAAGAAAAAATTTAAGCGGCTTTGCCGTAGGCATCCACTGCAGTCTGATAAGCATTATTTGCTTCGTCTCCTTGCTTTTTCACATCGGCCGCATGCAATAATTTTTCTAAGTCACCAGATCTCTTGACTTTTGTTTGGTCTAGGTCTATGCCAGCTGCTTTTGCTATATCAGGAGCATCTGCTATACTCAACATTCCTACAGCACTTTGTAACATTTTCTGTCCTGCTTCCTGCATTGGCTCACCGAAATGTTTGTAAAATAAATCTCGGCTGAAATCTCCTTTTGCATCTTCAATTAATTTAGCTATTTGTTGCATTCCTATTCCATATAATTTTTCTGCTAGAATTACCTGCTTATCAACATCTAGTTCTTGATTGCCTACATAGTCTCTTGCATATTGCATAGTAGCTTCTCTTACGGCAAGCTGGAGTTTGACATTATGCTCTTTGTCTTTTAATTTGCTTAAGTCAAGCTTTCCATCCTTGTAGAAGTCATGCACTGCATCCTCTACCGCTTTTGATAAAAGATGGTTTCTTCCCTTTATCTCATCAGGAATATCCTTTGTTGTTGCTTTCTCAAATTTTTCGTATTTTGTTTGTTCCATTTTGTTTTCCTCCTCTGGAGGTTTATGGCCCCCTTTTTTTTGTTTTTTATCCACAACCACCAATTATTTACTAATCAGTAGTATGTTACTACTTAGTAGACACAACTTCTATATAAATGTTTCGTTTCATATATGAAAAAGGGTTTATGACTGTATTGCATATATGATCCATATATGAAAGATAAAGCACACTTATAAACATAGTGTAGGAAAAATTTCTCCATAAAAACAGATAACTTTAAATAAGGTTATTTTGTTTCTAATATATACTTCAGTATATAGGTTAATATTTGTGTGTGGTTTATACTGGTTATGATTTATGAAAATAATATCAATAAACTGACTATAAAAGGTGAAAAAATGGCTAAGAAACAAAAGAATGTTCAAGAAAAACAAGATGAAGGCATGCCGGCAATGCCTGGGTTTGACCCAAAACAATTGCCTAAAGATGCGCAAAAAAAGCTTAAGGACATGAAAAAAAAGCTTGACACTTTCCAAAAAAAGGTTTTGGAAAAATTTGACAAATACATCATGGGAATAGCGTTACTTCCGCCAAGGCAGGCATTTCCGCAAAATCAAATGAATCCACCTATGGATCAGCCAGCCCAAGAACAGCCTAAAATTAATAAAGACGAGATAAATGTGCTTGTTTTAGTCGATGATTCTGATTCTAAAAAAATGAGCAAGTTTGAATTAAAAGACAAACTAACCACAATCATAGGTCAGATCGCAAAAGAAACCGATGAGAATTTTGTGGTTTCTACTGTAATAATCACCGAGCTATGGCAGAACTGTTATGATGCAAAACATGAAATGCTGCAAACAATAGCGATGGGTGCTCCAATTTTTGACAGGGGTATGCTAAGCGCAATCAAAATAGCTGAGATACATAAAACAATGATCTTAAAGAAATTTGAAAGATATATCGTCAGCTATGTCCTTGCTGGATCTTTGGTGCAAGGCAAAGCAACCCAAACTTCTGATATTGATGTATGGATCGTTGTAGATGATACTGATGTCAAGAAAATGACAAGGCTTGAACTGAAAGATAAGTTAAGGGCCATTATAATAGGGATGGGAATAGAAGCAGGGTCATTGACAGGAATTAAAAATAAATTAAATGTCCAGGTCTATATATTGACAGATTTCTGGGATTCACTAAAAGAGGCAAATCCTGTAATCTTCACATTATTGAGAGATGGTGTTCCGTTCTTTGACAGAGGAATATTCATGCCATGGAAACAGCTGTTGAAGATGGGAAAGATTAAGCCAAGTCCTGAAGCGATAGACATGTTCATGCAGTCTGGTCATCAGCTATTGTCTAGAATAGATATGAAACTGAAAGAAATCGGAATGGAAGACACTTTCTGGTCAATACTTACACCAAGCCAGGCGGCATTAATGCTTTATGGAGTACCTCCGCCAACACCAAAAGAGACTCCAGACTTGATGAGAGAGCTTTTTGTCAAGAAAGAAAAGCTTCTTGAAGAGAGATATGTAAAAATCCTTGAGAAAAACATCCAGATAAGAAAAGATCTTGAACATGGCACTAGAAAAGAGCTTTCAGGAAAAGAGATTGATGAGCTTATCAAGGATGCAAATGATTACTTGACCAGAATAAAAAAGCTGTTCAGCGAAATCGAGCTTATCAGGGAGAGCAAAGATGTTGTTGAGCTTTATGATGCACTAACAACTGTCATAAGAGATGTCCTAAAAGATGAAGGTGTCGAAAAAGTGACAGATGTGCAGCTAATTAAAATACTGGAAGATGAGCTTATTAGCACAGGTAAAATACCAGCCAAATTTTTAAGGATGATAAATGAAGTCATTGGCGCAAAAGCAGACTATGAATCTAAAAAACTAAATAAGACAGAGATAGAAAAAGCGAAGAAGGATATGAGGGAACTAATAAAATTCTTTGTTGAATACATCCAAAGGAAGCGAGGAAGAGAGCTTGAAAGGACAAGAATAAGAGTCAAGTACGGCGATAAATATGGGGATATATACTTGCTCGGAAAACAGGCTTTCATAATCCATGACATCGATACAGAGCAGAAGCAATACAGCAAAGCAGAGATCACAGATAAAGGAGGCATAACCTCAATACAGAATGCAACAGTGCAGGAATTTGAAAAAGCCATTGCTTCATTTGAAAATCCTGGAAAGGTTTTTATAAAGGAGAAGATTTTTGAAGATCTGAAGGGCGTTTTTGGCTCTGATGTTGAAGTGTTGGTAAATTATTAAAGTGCACTATGAAATGGCTGACATATATTTCAGAATGGTTCGGTAAATTATTGAAACCGACTGAACGTGAAAAAGCTGTTCTTGGCTATTATAAGACTAGCAGCAACTATTGTGTTGAATTATACTATCTTAAATCTGGTAAAACAATCAGTGAGACATCTCAAAGCTTGATGAAGGCTGCCGAAAGGATTAGGCCTTCTTTGCGAGAAGTGGAATTAACGCATGTAGTATCGGGTGCAGTTGAGGATGTATACCTGACAAAACAATCTCTTGAACAAATTGCAGACAATCTCGAGAGAGTTTTCGATTCAAAACCAAAACGTGAACATGTAAGTGCAGACGCAAGATTTATACTAATGCTGTACCTTGGAATAAGGGATACTAATGTTGAATATAGGTCCCAGACAGCATAACTCTTTTTCTTGAATTAAGAACTTGTGATCATCATCTGCTTGTTTATTTTAGTTGATATTATCCAATCTTATTATAGTAACAACTGGATTACAGAAACATTTAAATAATATTGTTCTTATCCATGTAATTGGTGGTTTTTTTGAAAACAGGATTGAAAGTTGGAGATGCAATGACAAAAAGTCCGATATATGTTTCTCCTGAAAATACTTTAAAAGAAGTTGCCAGCATAATGGCCAATAATCATGTAGGAGCAGTTCTTGTAAAAGAGGATGGAACACTTCTTGGGATTCTAAGTGAACAGGATATTGTAAGAAAAGCTGTAAAGCAAGGGCTGGACCCGTCAACAACTAAAGCAGAAAATATAATGGCAACTGACATAAAAACAATTAGCCCTAATGAGGACATTGTTGAAGCAATGAAAATAATGAAAGAGGAAAACATAAGGCATCTTCCAGTATTACACAATCGGGAGATGCTGGGGCTTTTGACAACTAAAGACATATTGAAATTGCAACCTCAACTTTTTGAGCTTTTAGTTGACAGGATTGAGTTAAGGGAAGCTGAAAGGAAAGCAAACCTGCTGCCAAAAGAGAAAGAGGGGATATGCAACCTTTGCGGCAATTACAGCGAAGAAGTATTTCTTATAAAAGGATCCTATGTCTGTGAAGATTGCAGGGATCAGGTTTAGGGTTTTGTTATTTCTGAATTATTCGAAATCTAAAAATAAGCTAAGTGCAAAATAACGGCAGAATATTCCTAATCTTTTATGCATTTGCTCAATCTGAATAGCGACAAATCTCATAAAAAAAAGACAAATAGGGCATGGCGAATATTTAAGTATTTTTAGTCTCAGAAATGCATTCGTCACAATAAATCCTATCTTCAGGTATTACACATTTGCAGCTTAAACAATTATTTTCCATCGTGATATTAAAGCGTTCTGGTTTAAGTTAATTGATTATTCTTTAACAACAACATAAACAAATGATTTTCTAATTAATCCTGGCAGAGCGAGGCCTTGTTTGTGCATTATATACAAATAAGTTAGATACTATATAAATGCTTGTAGCATTATTTGGCGAAAAGAGAAAAAAGGATGTGCAACCTTTGGAGCAATTAAAGAGAAGAAGTGTTGTTTTACGGAATGATTTTTTGTTTGGGACTGCAGAGATCGTGTGCATTGGTTTATTCTATCAAATTCTTCCAATTCTCCTTATAATACTGGAATTTTTTGTCAAATTCTTCTTTAGGAGTCAACTTTATACCAAGATTTTCCAATTTTCCCTTCAGGATTTCATATACTTTGTTTTTATCTTCATCAGTCGACATTTTTTCCAATTCGATAATATAACCATAACCCTTCGTGAAATCAAGATCAACTGTTATGTTATCCCAGTCAAACTCAATCCTTTTCCTGAACCATTTTATGGCAATTTTATATCCTAATCCAAGAAAAAGCTTCTCTAGATCATCAAAATTATCTTTGTCAAACCTTATTTCAATCTCTTCCCTGTGATTGTCATGCAATTTTCCTTTTTTCATCCAGATTTTTGAGTAGAAATTGTTTTTTTGTATCCTAAGATCCTGTTCGCAGTCAAAATAGAATGTCTCCTGATAGTCTTCTTTCAATAGCTTTGCATTCTCCTTAAAATAATCAAGAAGTTTTTCATATTGTTCTTTTGTGATAAAGCTTCTTGCTTCGACTTCTATATCCATAGCATGATTAGAATCTGTCGATTATTAAATGTTTTGCATTTTATTTTATTACTCTTCAACAATTCTAAATATCACAATCTCTCTCTAAGCTTTTTTAACTTATCTCTTGGAATCTCTACAGAGATATCTTTTAGATTATGCTCGCGAGCACCTTTTATTATTATGTTATCCTACAATACCCTAGAACCCCTAGCTAGCTATGATTAATTAATATATAAAGTTGATGTTTTTGAAAGTGTGCCTGTTTGTGCAATGCAAAATTGTATAACCCAATAGTATAATTATCTCTTTTCACCAGTATATTGAAAAGAAAGTGTGTTATATTCTTCTGTATCATATACACAAATGCCTTTTTCTTGAGACAAAACAAATTCTTTAATACCCACATCAAGAGCCATCTTGCTGCAGATAGTGCAATAAGGTTTTGAAGATAAAGCTGGTTTTCTATTGCTGTCAAGGCGTATAAAATACAATCTTGAGCCAGCAATCTTATCTGGATTATTCCTTAAAGCATCCATTATAGCCCTTTGCTCTGCATGGACACAGCAAGTCTTATCAGTCACCTTCTTGTGATAAGAATCTTTATGGATTGCACATCTTCTATTCTCTTCCTTATCCTGCGGAGGGCTGTTAAAGCCAGATCCGATAATTTCGTCATCTTTGACGATTATAGAACCACAACAAACATCTTTGCAGGTTGATTTCAATGCTACTTGAGCGCATTTGTCAATGTGCTCCAAAGCTTCTTTTTTTTCAACACCAGTTAGATAACGCATTCTAGAGTAGTGGAATGCCTTTATTTAAAACATTTGCGGAATTAGGCAATTATAATTTATACAAAATTTGATTGTTATTTGGAGCCTTATTCTTATCAAATTAACCACCCACCCACTGGACATCCCTCTGCATAAACTATTTAAAACAATCAATCATGCATTAGGCAATGGCACTAGTTGGAATGCTTGGAAAGCATGTGAACCAATTGCTCTTGAAAAAAGCAGTAGAACTTAGGCCAAGCTTCATAATAGACTGCGCTAACTGCGCAAACCCCCACAATCTTTTTCCGATATCAGAAGAAGAGCTGTCACAAGTGTTTGTGATAGAGGTTGAAGTGCTTTACATGCTAAGAGATGCTCTTAAAAACATCCCAGAGACAGCAAAAAAGTTAGGAGTGAACATCATAATAGTCACAAGCTTCCATAGGCTGTTTGATTACGGCGATGAAAAAGAAAACAAGGATGTTTATGAGCATTCCTGGGAGCTTATGAATCAATATTCAACTAAATATGATATTATTGTTGGGATAAAAAAAGATTCTGTGCATGAAGAATTGGCTAGGAAATATTGCTCAAACATAGTTGAAGTGTGATAAATCAATCTGATAAACTGCTGACAGATTAAACATTGTATCTTGTTAAATCAAATCTTGAAAAAATCAAATAAAAACTGAATAAAAATAGGATAAAGACTGATTATAAACCGAATTAGCTAGATGATGGGCTAAAAACAGCTAAAAAACCAAAAAATAACTTAAAAAGAACAATCAGGCTGAAAACGAACAAGAATCCAAACAACAAATGAAAAGGCAAATGCAAAAAATCTGAAAATGAAACGGGTGATATCGTGGGGCATACTGTCTGGAGCCAGAGGATTGTTGCAGATATAATACTAAATGAGCTAAAGAGCTATGGCAAAGCCCTAAACAATGAAGACCAATTGATTTATTCAAGGCTGCTAAAAGAGCCGCTCAAACATCTTGGAAGCGTATCATACACATCCAGCTTAAACGCGTGGGCTTTCCTTCTTCTTTCCATAATGGTCGAACAAGAGAAAAGAATTAGGCAATTGGAGGAAACCTATGTGGCTGATGGACATCTACAGGAACAAGAATAAGATAATCCTTTGGGTCAAGACTCATGAAGATGATCTGAGGATTGAAAAAAGCATCGAGGTTCCTGTTTATCTTGAGGCAGATGAGACCTCAAAAAAGTTCCTGGATGAAAACAAGATCTACAAAAAGCTTGCCAGCAAAAAAACATATAATGGGATAAAACAAGTTTATGAGATAAAAGCTCCTGTCAGCCATTTTGAGCAATACATACGATTTATCGAAGAAAAGACAAGACATAGGACAGCATTATACAATGCAGACATAAAGCCAGAGCAGCTCTGGATGTTCAACAACAGATTAAAGCCTTTTAGCCAGATAGATGAAAACCTTAACTCAATAGAAGGAGATTTTCCTGTGCTAACAAAGATCGAGCTTGCTGTGTACGGCAATCCATTCAAGAACACTCCTATCCAGAAAATAGTCTTAAACAAAAAAATATTTGTTGGAGAAGAAAAAGAGATACTAAAAAAACTTCAGCAAGAATTTGGAGATCCTGACATAATATACATGGATTATGCTTTCTGCAAACTGCCTTATCTCGAAAATAGGCTAAATATGCATGGATTAAAAATACAATTCCATAGATGGGATACTTACCCCTTAAAATACAAAGGCGGCAAATCATTCTACAGCTATGGGCAAGTAAGATATAGAGATTATGCGATAAGGCTGCACGGCAGATTCTTGATTGACAGCTCAACAATGGTTGGAGGCCAATGCGATGAATATGCAATTATGGAACTTTCAAATCTTTCAGGAGCATTTTTCCAGCAGGCAGCATCCAGAAGCTATGGGGCAATATTCCGATTAGCTTTAGTCTTTAAGATGCTTGAGCAAAACCTGTTGGTCCCTTACAAAGAAAAACCTATAGACAAGGCATTAAGCCTTTTTGAACTGCTGAAATCAGACAGGGCAGGCCACACATTTGATCCAAAAACCGGCTTTCATAAAAATGTGGCAGAGATAGATTTCTGCAGCATGTTTCCCTGGATAATATACAACAGGAATGTTAGTGCAGACACAATACTCTGCGACAAAGGCCCATTTGAAAAAGTTCCTGGAATACCTGTGAAAATATCACATCACCATAAAGGACTTGTTCCATTGGCAATAAAGCCATTTATTGACCGCAGGATGTATTACAAAAAGAATCCAAGCGCAATAAACAAGAAGAGGGCAATCGGCCTCAAATGGGTTTTAGTAACAAGCTATGGATATCTTAGGTTTCGTGAATTTAAGTTAGGGATACCGACATCACATATGGCTATATGCGCCTATGCAAGAGAAACTATCTTGGAAGCTTCAAAATTAGCAGAAGATAAAGGATATAATTTAGTCCATGGCATAATCGACTCATTATACATAAAAAAAAGAGGGATAAAAGAAGAAGATGTAAAGGAATTCTGCAAAGAGCTTGAGATCATCACAGGAATACCTGTAAGCTTTGAAGGGATATTCAAATGGATTGTCTTTTTGCCTAGCGTAGTTGATAAAGAAAGGCCTGTACCCAGCAGATATTATGGAGCCCTTATCAATGGATCTATCAAAGCTAGAGGAATAGAGGTCAGGCAGAGAAGCTCGCCCATCATTGTCAAAGAATTCCAGCAAAGGGCTCTTGAAATATTGGCAGTATGCAATGCAAAAGAAGAGATAACTGAAAAGTTCACTGAGCTATGCAGGATGTTAAGGGCAACAATGAAAGGATTGAAAACAATGGATGCAGAGAGGTTGTCATTGAATCTTTGTATAGGAAAATCAGATTACAAGCATAATATCCCGCAAAAATATGTTGTTGATGAACTGAAAAAAAAAGAAGTTTTTGTAGCTCCTGGCCAAAATGTCAAGTTTGTATTCCAGAAGAATAAGATTGTATTGCCTGACGATTATAATGGAAATCCAGATGTTGATAGATATAAAAAGCTGCTTGTGAGAAGCTTGTTTGTCCTGATTGCGCCATTTGGTTTTTCTAAAGATGACATAATTGAAAAGGCAGGATATGAAAGGCAGAGCAGATTGACCGAATTTGTGGTTTCAGTGTTTGTAGAGATTAAAAGCGATGGGCCAAGAAGAGGGCTTAGTGAAAAACAATTGAGAAAAAGGCTTGAAGATGACGGATGGATGGTGTGGAGAGGAGGCCTTATAGGAATATGGAAAAGAGATAGATTATATCCAAATGTCATGAAAAAATATTTGCTTCTTCAAGAGCTGTTGATTAAGCATTATCCTACAAACATTGATCATCTAGAGTATCTTTGCGCAGTGCACCATGGTATGCCTGACTTAATATGCTATCGAAACGGCGTGTTCAAATTTGTTGAATGCAAATTAGGATATGAGATCATATCAGAACATCAAAAAAAATGCATAACCATACTGCAGAAAATTGGAATGAATGTTGAAGTCCATAGAGTTGTAGAAGCTCCTATAATGACGAGAATTGCAACATTGAACGTGATGACTGGACAAAAAAGAGTTCATGAGAGGCAGATGAGGCTAATAAACCGGTTTTAAGAGCTCGGGCGAATTATTTTTAGGAGAATTGACTAATGTTGAGATAATGACTGATTGCATCTCTTCTTTTGACTGCACCATCAGTTTTTTTACGTCTTCAATGCTTCCTTTAAGCCAAAGATCTTCTTTATCTTTTGGGATAATCAACGGCATCCTGTCATGGATATCCTTCATGAACTTATTCGGTCCAGTTGTTACAATACTGCAGGTCTTTATCGTTTTTCCATCGGAAGTCCAGATCGATGTTATGCCTCCTAGCGCAAAGATCTTTCTTTTTTTGAGAGTTATGTAATAAGGTATTTTGTTTTTTCCATCTTTTTTCCACTCAAAAAAGCCTCCGGCTGGAATAAGGCAGCGGGTTTCCAAAGCTTTCCTGTATGCTGGTTTTTCAGCAACAGTCTCTGCCCTTGCATTGATCAATTTATATGTGATTTTCTGGTCTTTTGCCCAATGAGGCAATAGACCCCACTTGTAAACGTCAAGAATCCTTGAGCCGGCAAGGATAACAGCAATATCCTGCATAGGAGCGATATTATAATTTGGATTAAACTCTCTTAGAACCTGGTCTATATCGAATTCTTCAACAACTTCCTGCACCATAAAAGGCAGGCTGAATCTGCCGCACATGAAATGCTTAAATGCATGGTTCTATAAATATTTATTCCTGCCAATTAAACAGTTATTCATGTAGACTAAACAAGTATTCTGGAGATTTGGATGTGTGTTTGAATCAAATCACTAATGCAATCAGCTGATTGTGGAATCAAAGCAATTTAATTAACCAAGCAGAAACATTTTTAAACAATCAAGAACTATTTTCCCTTGATGCGGGGATAGCAAAGCCTGGTCAAATGCGCAGGACTTAAGAATTAAATTTCAGAAATCCTGTGGTTTAGTACCTTCGAGGGTTCAAAACAGCTGAAAACTCAGCTGGCAAGTTGGGGGTTTCACACTGCGGTGCTCAAGCCCCCTGCTATTAGTTGAATTTTGGCTATGAAAGTCCCTTTCCCCGCATTTTTTTATAATGATAAATTTGGTCGATAATTAAATATGGGCATACAAACAGAATATAATCCGGATCTTGCGTTAAGGAATTTTGAAGAATGTCAAAAACCACCAGTTAGAAACTGGTGGCATGATTTTGTATGTCCTTTATTTGGTGGTTTTTGGCACTCAGAATTCCACGAACAGTGGTTTTTGAGCACAACAAATTCCACATGACCACTTATCAGAAGATGAGTGGAATTCTGTTGTTTAAAAAAGGCAACCGAAAAAAAGAAGAATGTATACCAGAAAACCTAAAGGTTGGCCAAACTTATGAATTTCTGAAATCCGGCCAACGAAATTATTGGCTGCAAGGCGAGATACCATTATTAGAGACAAAGGGAAACCAGCAATTATCCAGGCCTATAGCGAGCATAATAATAATTGAGTCAACACATTTTCTGAAAAATTCTGAGCCTTATACAAAAGGAAAGTACAAAATTATTGAAGTATATGACAAACAGGATAATAGGATACATTTTGACGGGTTTAGCAAGGTTAAATATTGATGAAATTCAGCAGATTTGGATAAACTGAATCTGGAAGTTTCTAGCTTTAACAGTAAAATTAATAAAAAACCCTGTTTTTCTATATGAATAATGAATATAGATAATCCTGATGCATGGCATTTTTGGGGCCGCTGGAATCAAGTGATGCTTTTCATGTCTCCATGGCATGACTTAAAAAGGACTGATGCTTATAAGGATATGAATGTCAAATTAAAATGGGATTTCAAAAACCTGGACGGCAATTTTTATTTCCTTGAAAGCGATTTACAAAGCCTATATGATACATTGCTGAAAAACATTGACAATCCCGAATGGTTTAACAGATTTTTTAGCCTATGTGATAGAAAAACGAAGGAGATTCTTGCTTTGGAGCACAAGAAAGACCTAAAGCATTTTATCAAAGAGATGGTAAATTTCCTGGGATGCTCAACTTTTATTGAGATGATGGACTTCTGCATTGAGAAGTATCTTGAGAAACTGTGCAGAGAAAAAAACATACCTTTTGCCCAAATTGCCCAGCAAATGAATCCTCATAGGAAGACCCAGCTTATGAAGTATAAGGAAAGATTGAAGAGCCTCCAACATAAGGACATTGATGATTTTGTCAAAGAATACAGATGGGTTGGCACTCATGCTTTTGAAGGCGACCCTTTGACTAGGAGTAAGGTGGAAGAAGAACTTAGAGCAATGAAATCAAAAAAGGAAGGTATTTCCCACAGAATATCAACTGGCTCACAAGAGTTCCAAAACATGATTAATATTGGCTCACAACTTGCATTTTACAGGTCAGACCTGATGGAATCTGTGGATAGGGTTAGTTATTCTTATTGGAATTTAATTGATGAACAAGGAAAAAAATATGATCTTAGTTTTTTTGAAACTATCTCTTTGACACATGATGAATTGATTGAGCTAATTGATAAAGGGACTATCCCTCCAGATGCCAAGCTTAGGAAAAAAAGATTTGGACTTGTTACAATCAATGGCAAGAAGATTGTTCTGCTTGGTAATGAGCTTGATGAACAGTTAAAACTACATGATTTTGGAAAGATTGCAGAAATGTCTGAGCTTAAAGGAATGGTTGCTTTTCCTGGCAAAGTCAAAGGAATGGTCAAAGTAATAATTGATGTTTCTGATTTTGGAAAAGTAAAGGAAGGAGATATCATAGTTGCAGCAGAGACTACCCCAAATTTTATTATCGCGCTGCGAAAAGCGGCAGCTATTGTCACGAATCACGGTGGAATAACTTCTCATGCATCAATAATTTCAAGAGAGATGAAAAAACCATGCATAATAGGCACTAAGATAGCGACAAAAGTCCTGAAAGACGGTGATTTTATAGAAGTTGATGCTGAAAAAGGTGTTGTCAGGAAGATAAAAAAATAAATTGCTTAGGCTTAAACCTTTCTCAGCCAAATCCCGACTTCCTTGCCCTTTATCTTCTCTTTCGCATTATTGGTGAAAGTATCATTTGGCTCGCTATCTGAAACATGATAATCCTTTGCGCCGACCTTTTCCTTTATCTGCTCTTCAAAAGGCGCAATCATCTCTGACAATTCTTTATCTAGTGTAAGATGCAGACTGATCGAATCTATCTTGTTAAGGCCTGCATCCTTTCTTAACGATTGGACTCGCCTCATTATCTCTCTAGAATAACCTTCTGCATCAAGCTCCTTTGTCCTTTCCATATCAACATAAGCAAATCCGTTCTTAAAATCAGATTCAATAAAGTTTTTTGGAACAACCCTTTCAATCAGGATATGATCCCTTGTAATGCTATACTCTTTTCTACTAACCTTCATCGTAAATTTACCTTCTTTTTCTATATGCTTCATGATCTTTTCAGGGCTTTCCTTGACGAGATCAGCAATGATCTTTGGAGAATCCTCCTTAAATGCAGGGCCGATCTTATTATAGTCAGCCTTTATCACAGTCCTGACATCAGAAAACTTTTCTTTTGCCTCAATCTCTTTGACATTTGTCTGGTTCTTTATTATGTCAATCATAATCTTAACTGCGCTAAGTACTTCTTTGTCTGAAGATTGAATTATGACTTTTTTAAGCGGCCATCTGACGCCTAATTGCATCTTTTCTCTTGCAAAAAGGATTGATTGGATAATTCTTGATGCCTGCCCATAAGCTGCCTCTAGTTTTTCATTTATCTTTGTCTTGCTTGCGCTTGGCCAGGCAAGCAAAGTGATGCTTTCTTCCTGCAGGCCAAATTCAGTCTTTAGGTTTTGATACATCTTTTCAGATATGAATGGGCAGATAACAGAAAACATCGCCAAAACATTTTCGATCACTTTGTAGATCGTATAAGCAACAAGCTTTTTTTCCATATCAGAGCCAATGCTTGACTTATCACGGATTATCTGCATGTATTCTCTTGAAAGATCAAGATATAAATCCTCTATCTTCGAGATTGTCTGGTCAATCCTGTACTTCTCAAAAAGTTCAGTCACTTCCTTAATTGTTGAATTAAGCCTTGAGATCATGAACTTCTCTTCTAATTCATAAAGTGATGCAAAATCTTTCTCATTTGCTTTTGCCGGATTAAAATCAAGCTCTTTACACAGGTTTATCAGGAATTTGTGTACATTCCAAAGAACAGTCAGATTTCTCTGCTTGATCTTTACATCATCCCAGCTGAAATTAAAATTTTCTCCAGCTGCTCCAGAGCACATATAATACCTTAAAACATCTGCACCATGCTTGTCAATAACCTCATAAGGAGAGATTATATTTCCCAGGCTCTTACTCATTTTTAACCCTTGATAATCAAGTATCATGCCGTGCATATAGACATTTTTAAAACAGCTATTTCCAAGCGCCACTTCTGAACAGATATGAAGCATCGAAAACCAAAGCCTTATCTGCTCTGTTGCCTCCAAAATAAGGTCAGCAGGATATAATCCCCAATTTTTCGAATCCAAAGGATAATCAAGACAATTAAAGCTTAGTGTTCCAGAATCTATCCAGACATCTAAGATATCATGCACTCTTGAACAAGTACTTCCACAATCACATTTTAATTTTACTTCATCTATCCAAGGCTTATGAAGGTCTTTTGGGACTTTATTTGCAGCTTTTTCTTTTAATTCTGCTGCTGAGCCAATAACAGCTGTTTTCCCGCATTTATCGCATATCCAGATAGGGATAGGAGTTCCCCAAAATCTCTGCCTCGAGATGGAATTGTCTTTCAAGGCAGTCAGCCAAGAATCAAATGCAGTGATTCCAAATGAAGGAACCCAATTAATATTTTTATTATCTTCAACCATTTTTGGAATAAGGTCTTCTATCTTCAAAAACCACTGCTCAGTTGTCCTGAAAACAACCGGATTTTTGCATCGCCAGCAATGGGCATACTCGTGTTCAACTTCAGAAGTTTCTATAAGCGCAGATTTGTTCTTGAACTCTTCAATAAATTTTGAATCATCTTTCTTTGCAGTCATTCCAGTATATTTTCCCATGTCAGCAAATTCACCTTTCTCGTTGAGATTGTTAAATGGACCAATGCCATAATCACGGCCAACCTCATAATCCTCAGGGCCGCATCCAGGCGCACAATGGACTAATCCAGAACCAGCATCTAAAGTGACATATTGTTCTGAAAGTATAACTGTGTGAATATTTTCAGGTTTCTGGCAGAATTTTTTGTGATCCTCAAACTGCTGCTTCAATTCAACATAAAAAGGATGTATATATCTCAAGCCTTCCAATTTTTCTCCTTTAAACTCTTCTAACACTTCATATTCTTTATCAGCAACAGAGCGGATAAATGGGCCTGCCAAGCCTTTTGCAACAATCCAAGTCTCATTTTCTACTTTTGCTTTAATGTATTCGAGCTCTGGATTTACCATAACAGCTAGATTATAAGGGATAGTCCATGGAGTTGTTGTCCAGATTATCAAAAATTCATCTTCATTATCGGCAACCCTGAATTTAAGGAAAATAGAAGTGTCTTTGACATTTTCATATTCTAACTCATGTTTAGCAAGTGCTGTCTCGCAGCTCGCGCACCAATGCATTATCTTTTTTCCTTTGTAAAGTCGTTTGTTTTCATGAGCTTTTTTCACAAACCACCATTCATTCTCTATAAAAGAATTCCTAATCGGATAATAGGCATTTTCATAGTCCATCCAGACACCAAGCCTAAGCAAGTCTTTAGACATTATCTCAGCATTTTTTTCAGAAAAATCAATGCAATGCTTTATGAATTTGTCCATCCCATATTTTTCGATCGCTTCTTTGTCCTTTAAATTGAGGTCTTTTTGCACTTTGTTCTCTGTCGGCAGGCCATGCATGTCATAGCCGAACCTGTCCCAGACATTTAGGCCTTGCATCTTCTTGTATCTGATTATAATATCTTTCAGTGCATTATTCCATGCATGGGCGATATGGATCCTTCCAGATGTATATGGCGGACCATGAAGAAAATAATATCTTGGCTTGTTCTTGTACCTAATCCTAAGCTTTTTGTAGGATTTGTTATCTTCCCAAAACTTGAGCATCTCTGGCTCAATTTCATTGAAATTATAGTTTTGTATCATTTTGGCTAAAGTTATCCAGTAAATTTAATTATGCATTCACTAATCTAATAGCATCATTATGCATCATTATACATTTTTTTATAAATATATCGCAATTAGTTGAGTTTTATCAAGGTATCCCTATCATTATATCTTACCATAGCATAGGGCTATGGCTTTAAACAATAATGATAGAAATTGAATAATTTCTCACTAAACTTATTAATGATACCATATATTATGAAATAAGGTGATTATTTATAAATATTGCTCTCCGTGAAGCAGTTTCATCCGGTGTTCAAACTCTTTCCACTCTGATACAATCTTTGGAAGAAAATTGCCGTGAGACTCATAATAACAAAGAACTTCATATCTTTGCTCTACACCAAGGCCAAGCTTTGGATTTTTTAAGACAACATTAATCCCAAGCTGGCTCATAGTGTAAATGAATATTTCATCAGATGTTCCATACACAAGGTCATGTTTTTCACCATTCAACGAAATATATACCCCACTTTGAACCAAACTTTCAATAGAATCCTGCTCAGTAGAATTTCTTTCCTCCAAAAGAGCGTTACCATCAAAAGATAAACGATACTTATCCTTTTCAGTTTTAACAAGCATACCTAATCTGCGGCCATTCCTGTACAGGTTGAAGTCCTTGTCAAAATTCAATCCCATACTCCAGGCTAGTTTTGTTGCTGCTTCAAGATCCATGTTTGTCACTTTAACCTTTCAAAAACCTAGAATATAAAAAGATTATCATATATTGTATGCGTATTATGCGACAATATCAATCGGGACCAGTGGTTTTCCTTCTAATTTTGATTTTTCCTTCCAAAGCTCTGCCCTTATCCAGTCATAACCTGGAATGCGAAGCGCATCAAGCATTCGCATCAGTAGATCTTCAGAAGCCCAAACATGAGGATCTACAACTTTAACTCCATCAGGCCCAAAATAAGGCTCTGTGTAATCCGGGTGTACAATAATTGGAATTCCATCAACTATTTTGGTTTTATACACTTCAGGAGAGGGCAATATTGCGCCAAATTGCAGATTTTTGATTACATTAGGGTCCAGAATGTAAGATTCCCTGTTGAAATGGATATATTTGCCGTCTATTTCATAACCTTCTGCGTCAATAGGAAATATCTCGTCTGCCATGAATGGCAGCTTTCTAATTTGAGATGTTGTAATAGTTGTCTGTCCCTCGTACATAAATTCGATAAAACCTTGCACCTGAAACAAAAGATTATAATCTGCGTCAAACACTTTTAATGTGTCTGTAGGTTCTACTGTAGCCACATCCATTACCAAAGGTTTAACTTTAGCTAAGTCAATGCCTAGGCGCTTTGCAGATTCAAGAGTGTAATGTTCTGATCCACTTGGAACAATCAATCTTGATCTATCCCTAGTGATTATCAGGCATTCTTCTGCTGTTTCTCTTAATGCAAGTTTCATGATTCCTTTTGCCGAAAACAGTTCTTCATCTGACTGAGGAAAACCTCCATAGCTTGAATGATACAACTTGTGATTTGGCGCTTTAATATCTCTTCTGTGGCAGATAATCTTGTCGTCTAATGTCGTATAGATTGATCCTGCACAGCTTGGCATAATTGGCCTGTTTATCTGTGCTATCTGAGAAAAACGATGGTCAAGCAAGTTCTCATAAACTTGGATGCCAAATTCAAGATTGCCTGGAATCTTTTTATCAAGCATTTTTTTATTGGAAGGATAATATAGGCTTACAGTCATACAATTGTCAATTATCTCAGCATTTGCATTATAGATCTCAAAAAGATGGAATTCTGGCATAAAAATTAGAAGGGTAGTTTGTTTTATAAACTTAATTATAGTAAAAGCGACAGAAATCTATCCAAATATCACTTCATTACATAACCACAATTATTGCAGACATGTGCTTTGTGCTTTTCACTATAACTGGTTGTAACTCCATAATCTACCTTTGACTCGCATTTAGGGCATTTTGGCTCCAAAAAGCTTACACTCCTGAAAAAATCTATTGCCTGCTCCATTTTTCGTAAGTCTTTCTACTTTGATTTTTTGCCCCTTATTGTTTATAGAAAATATGGAAAAATCCACCTAATAATGCCTTTTTAGGGATTTTCATATATAAGCTTTTCTATGTTGAGGAAGCCTAATCATATGTGAATTAAAATTATGGTAATTCAAGGCAAGATTTATATATAAAATGAACTGTTCTTATTCAATGGAACAAAAAACAGTCAGCAAATTGATTAGGAGAGATATGACAATTGGTGAAGTTGTCCAGAATTACCCATCACTAGCTGAAGTGCTTATGGAATCTGGTGTACATTGTGTTGGGTGTGGCGCATCATATTATGAGACTCTAGAGCAAGGCTTGGCTGGGCATGGAAAATCTGATAAAGAGATAGATTCCATCATAAAAAAATTAAATCAATCTATCCCAAAAGAATCTGGAAGTTCAGATAAGCTAATTATCACTGAAAGAGCTGCAAAGAAGCTAGAAGAAATCCTAAAAAAAAATCACAAGGAAAACATGGGCTTAAGAATAAAAGTGGAAGCAGGAGGATGCTCTGGCTATCAATATGGATTTGAGCTGGAAGAAAAAAAAGGAAAGGATGACAGCATGATCAAAGTGAATAGCGTAAAGTTTTTTGTTGACAAGGAAAGCATGACTTTGCTAAAAGGAGCTAAAGTTGATTATGTTGATGCATTGACTGGAGCAGGATTTAAGATATCTAATCCTAACGCAAAATCAACTTGCAGCTGCGGGCAGTCTTTCAGATAAATTATGTTAGTTTGCTTAAATTAGAAAAAGACATAAATCTTAGTCCAATTTACATGTCTTTTTCAATATAGTAGCGGTTACTTATAGTCCAATTATTAATGTCCTCTACTAAATCACCAAAAACTATATAAACAATTAAAATTTTATTCTATTAATTAATCTTAAAATGAGGTGAATTATATGAAAAAGTATTTTATTTTGTTAATGGTACTGTTCTTGGCCGTTGCAGCTTCTGCAATAGCTGAAGAGAACCAAAGTGATGACAATGATCTTGATGACTCTCAAAATGAGACAGAAGATGATGATCTTGATGACTCTCAAAATGAAACAGAAGATGATGATCTGGACGACTCACAAAATGAAACTGATGATGATGACTTAGATGATTCTCAGAATGAAACAGATGATGATCTAGGCGATTCAGAAGATGATGATGACAATGATTCTCAAAATGAGACCGATGACGAAGCAGACGAAACAGAAGATGAATCAGATGATGAGATTAATGAAACACAGAGCATTGTAAGTCCTTATGGCGCTCAAGTAAGGCTATTACAGCTTGAGAAGCATCTAACCTTAGCTGTGTTAGGTGGTGGAGAAGTCATAACATACATAAAAAACAAAACACCTGATGCAAATGTTACTGAACTTAATGCAATATTGGACAATATCCAGCTATTAATCGAAGAGATACAAGGCCTTCCAACAGAAGGAACAGGTGAAGAGCTGGCTCAAAAATTTGTGGAAATCAAGGCTGACGCAAAAGACCTGATAAAACAATTTAGAGAAGCTGCAGGTGTATATCTGGATGAATCTGACAAGCAGATGTTAAGGTCAAGAGTCAAGAATATAAAAAGAGGGATACTTGATAAGCTTGATGGAAGGATCCATAACTTAACAAATGAGCATAATGCGGATGCATTAGAAAAAATGCTAGCTGCATTTGGTGTGACAAATTCTTCCATAATTGACCAAGTAAGAAATGGAGAGATGACTGTCAAAGAAGCTAGAATAAAGATCAGGGAGCTCTACGGCAAACTTAGTGATGATAAAAAAGCTGAAAGCTTGGACAAGATCAAAAAAAGGATAAATGAGATGAATGAGAAAAAAAATAGGGCTATCCTAAAGGCCAGAGAAAAGCTGCTTGAAAGAAAAAACAAGATACAGGATAAAATAAGTGAAAACCTAAGGAAGAGAAGCAATAAGGCAATGGAGAACGGCTTTGAGGAAAGGGCTAAAAAGCTTGAGCAGATGAGCAATATTGCTGAGAAAAGAAGCGAAGCGGCTAAAAAGAGAGCAGAGAATGCTCAAAAGAGAGGTGAATAAAAATGAAACTATTCGCAATAATAATTGGGTTAATCTTATTGACTGCATTGATTAGCGGCTGTGCAAAGCAAGAAGTAATTACTGATGATAAGACTGGCGATACTAAAGACATAGTTAGTGCCCCAGAATCTATCGAAACTGTAGATGACGGATTGATTGACAGCAATGATGATATTGATGTTGTAGAGATCGTTTGATTCAGGCAATTAACCTTTTTTTATTTTTTTAATATTAGTGTGATATTCTAGTATGATTTTTGCATGATATTTATTACATATTAATTAAGCATGATCACTAGTCTAAGTTATATCGTTTAATCAATCAAATTTATAAATTAGAATTCCTGATTCAAAGCAATCATTCAGTTAAAGTAGCTTCCCAATGTCGACTGCTGTTTTTCCTGAAGGAGATCTTCCTTTTTGAAGCCAAAGACTTCAAGTATCTTTTCAACAGCAGGAACTACCTGGTTATTGATGTAATACTCAGGATCATAATCATTGTCTGTCGCATCTCTGGGCAGTTTTGCCTTATCCCTAAGCCTGCCTGGACCTTTTGCAATGATATATTTTATATTTGAGCCAGCGGCAACAGGAATATTCTTAGCTCTCATCTTCTGGGCAACAGCGACGTGAGGTCCTACCGAGTCATAAGAATCTATATCTTTCGTCAATTGAGTTGTAATGATCACCTTATTTATGCTTATCTTGTTTTTTCTAAGGTCATCAATGATCCCTTTCAGATACAATAAAGCTTTTGGAGGGCTCTCTTCCACAAGGATGATATTCAACGCATTTATCTGGGCTTCTTTGGCTATCGGGCTGGAATTTTTCCTTACTGTCTCAAAACCCCTTATTTTCATCGAACCTTTCTGGTCAAGAAGAGCATATTTCTTTTTTGCACCGACCAGACCTTCTTTTGTGCCGACAAATAAGCCTCTTGGATAAAATCCTTCAAATTCCAGTTCCATAAGGCCAGGAAGAGTTAGATTGATCTTTTCAAGCATCTTTTCTGCATCTGAAGAAGTCTTTCCATCCAGCACAAAAAAGACGCTATCTGTATCGCTGTAAATGACCTTAAAACCTTCCTCATTAACTCTATTGATCGTAGTTTTTATGTAATTCCTGCCAAACGCAGTTACTGACTGTACACATTGGAAGCAATACCATCTTGCTATCGCAAATCCAAGATAACCATAAAATGAATTTGCTAATAGCTTCAATGCGTTTGACCGTGATTTAAGGGACATATTGCCCTTATTTGTTGCCAACATCTCCTTGATCCTTTTCCTTCTTGTTATAATATCCTGGATGATCACCGGAATAAAACCCTTCTTTTTTGTGCAGAACCACAAATTGGTTTCAGGAACTTTAGAAGTTCCTGCGCAACACTGGCAATTTAATGTGGAAGGGCCGATATTATGTGAGCTGATTATGCTTGGATACAGGCTCATGAAATCAAAAACAGTTATCTCTTTATAGAGGCCTGGGCTTGGCTGGTATACAAATGCTCCAACCGCAGTCTCTTTTCTCCTTTGCTCTATCTGCTCATCAGTTGGCTTGTTAGGAGCAAGTTCATTGTATTGAGGTGCCTGCCTCATAATAAACCATTCAACTAATTGGGAATAGCTCATCCTATTGATATCAAAAGGCGGAAGGCCAACAATCTTTACTATTTCAGTAAGATTAAGCAATGTCTTGTCAAGAAGAAGATATGCAAGTTTTGCATCATGCAGATTATATATGCAATATTCCTGAAGAATGTCACTGTTATTATCCCAGGCTTCACCAATCTTAGCTATGTCAATATCAACTTTTTTTTCGTTTAATATCTCAGATGCCACATCATCCAGCTTATAAGACTCCAATCCAAGCTCTTGGGCAAAAATCCTTTTGATAAACTTAAGGATGTCGATATGGGCAATCCCTTCAATGTATGCTGTTTTCTCTCCCCTACTGCTGATTTTGATATCAGAATAATCAAGGCCAAGATCAGATGAAATCTTGTACTTTTTTGCCCTTGTGATCAGATAAGGCAAGTCAAATCCGTCGCTGTAATAACCTGTCAATATATCGGGCTTATAATTTCTGATAATCTCAAATGTCCTGGAAATTAGATCTGCTTCGCTGTTCACGAACTCAATTTCTTTGATGTTTGTCTTGAATTTTTTCCAAGTAATAACTTTCTGAAGATTATCACCGTATAATGCAATCATGAGTATCGGATTTTTCTCTGCATTTATCTCAAATATTCCAGAAGTGTAGGTTTCTATATCAATTGCAATCACTTTCGGATTAGCAATTGTCTCATCGCTTACCTGGCGTATAGATTGGGCAAGAATTACAGGAACCCTGCTTTTCATATTTTGGAGATCTCCTTCAACTTCTGTCAAAGTCATGGGAATAATCTGCTTGTCAATAAGGTATCTGCGGACATACAAGATATCATATTCATGCATTGAATCTATTATATCCCAGCTCCGGATTGTCTCTTTGATTATTGGAACATCTTTAGGATGTTGAGTGAATACCTTGACAGCATTGACTTCTTTACCATTAATCTTCTTCACTAGCTGCTCTGTCCTCGTGACTTTTGAGATGCTTCCTTCAGTTTCTACAACAATCTTGGAGAGTTTTTCCTCAACATTCACCCCTTTTTTTGGGATAACCCAGAAATAAGGCTCAAAATTTGGGTCTAGAATGCAGACCTGCTCACCTTTAACAGTCCTGCCATAAATAAAGATGACTGGCTTGTCATTCATTATCTTATAAGCAATGTCAATAGGATAGAATTGTATCTTTTCTGCCATTTTCTTGTTATTGTACTCCAATGACCCCCTATATTATAGGTGAGTTTGCCTATTATATAAACATTTTGTAAGGTTTGGCGTTGCGTGGATATTAGCTGGCGTGAGCCAGCTTGCTAAAATATGAAATTCTTCTTCTATTATGTAAAATGATTCTTGTTGTAACTTGGCTTAATTGGC
>Ga0209541_10003349_pt1 | contig 29482 bp, 35 predicted proteins | sample RifCSPlowO2_01_FD_184027 | JGI IMG/M metagenome (GOLD analysis project Ga0209541, IMG submission 184027) | Groundwater microbial communities from Rifle, Colorado - Rifle CSP2_plank lowO2_0.1 (SPAdes) (version 2) | ecosystem: Environmental > Aquatic > Deep subsurface > Groundwater | place... | reverse complement strand
GAGCCGGCTCCGCAAAATTCGTATACTCGCCATGCGGATCCATGACAATGACCGCCAGACGGCCCTGCTCGGGTTTTCGCGAAATCACTTCCTCGATAATGGTTTTGACACAGACACTGTTATGAACGACTATTTTATTCGCGACAAAATTCAGATGCTCCGTTGACAAGTCATAAACAAACTGAGCCGTTGCAGGCACCCACAAAATTTTTTCTACAAGATCAAAAAATGTACCAATTTCTGATTTTCTTTTCAGAACAGTAAAGGCACTGTTTTCGGAAACGCTTGGCACCAACAGGTCGCCCCCAATTCTTTTTTTTTCCAAAATGCCCAAACAACGAGTCTCCGTCGTGAGGTTTTGCGCCTGAGTCCATGTTAAACCCGCCTTGCTCCAAACAGGGAAAAGATGTTCAGGAGTCGCTTCCACACACCGACCAGACTGAAAAGAAACCTGTACAATATAGGAAGGAGCATGTCTACGCATAAATGCAAGCACTTTACTTTTACAAATAGTCATATTTTTATCGATTGAAAAAACATATTGGTCTGAAACAGATGGATATGCAATCTGCACACCCCCTTCTTCCACGAAACCCCTTTCAATCTGTTCATCCACTAACTTTCCAATTGGAACTTCGGTTCCATCTGCCAACCAAACCCGCGAAGACCCTTCCAAGCATTTACCCGAACCGCTCATCGCAAGGATCGCAAGGTGTTTTTTCAGCAGACGACTCATGGACAAACGCACCGGCAACGCGTGATTTTCGATTTCGCCTAAGCGCAAACCGTTTTCCAGATCAAACCCCAAAAACGACTGGAGCTTGTCCGGCGTCGCGACCCGAACCCGGCTGCCTGGACTCGGCGGATACGTGGAACGCTTGACCAACCCATGGTCAAAAACCCCTAACGGCCGGGTTTGACCGATCAAATATTCCCATTCGGTCGTCGGAAACTGTTCCAGCATCTTTTTTCCGCTGGACTCGAATTCTTTTACCGAATCGGGTCGTTCAAAATAACGGTTGGTTTTGAAAACATTGGTGACCAACGCGATCATGGTGCCTTCCGGATAATCCAATTCCACGAACTGACCCCGGTGCACGGAACCCTTGGTGACCACAAAATCGACTTCGGTCGGAGAAGGTCCGTTCATGGACGAAACAACGGTTCCGATTTCAGTGTCGGTCATTTTTTCTTCCCCGCGGATTTTTTTGTTTTCGAATCGGTTTTCAATTCCTTGCGAATCTTTTCCAGGTCCGATTTTGGATTTCCTTTCAAAAGTGCTTTTTTTCCCGGGATTTTTTTCGATGTCATTTTTTGTCTCCGTATCATTTTGGGCGAATTCGTATTTTATACTTGCGCACAAGCGCGTCCCGCTTCGGACGCGAAAAGCTTCGCGCACTGGCCGAGGCACGCGTTTTTCGCATGCGGTTGCGAAGCGGAGCAGTGATTGGAGAAACCGTTTTCGCCAATTTCAGATATCTTTCCTCGCCCGGAGTCAGAGAAAGCCGCTCCTGATGAAACGATTTTTCCCGGATACGGTTAATCAATGCCTTTGCCATCAATGGCGACCAACCGTTTTGGCACAGGTAACCCATTCCTAAAACATGGGAATAGTTCCCGTGCACGCAATGCGCGAGAAGGCGCTTTCCGCCCAAAAGCCTGTTTATAGTATTGAGCGAATTCAGAAGATCCGCTGACACTTTGCCGCGCTTAGGCGGAAGATACACCAATTCGATCCCATGCATTTCAAGCGCCTGTTTTTCCTTTCGAAATTTTTCGGTCGACGGTGGCCGAAAAGTCACGACGCGTTCAATCCCAAGCCGAGACAATACCTCCACATCATTCTTGTCCCGAGGCGTTCCGGAAACAAAAAAATCGAAATCGACCCGGATCAACTGAGTGGAATAACCCTTCACAGCCCTAGGAAAACCCTTCGCGTAACCCATTCAATCCACCCCTAAAACGGCCTTGAATTTCGTCTTAATTGCAAGGCGACGTTTCGGCTTAATTTGTCGCGAATCTTGTTGAACACCAAATCGATTTCTTCCGGAGTCAATTTGGCGCGCATATCCGCTTCGATCAACACGCTCGGATACGCGTACTCGCGGTGCAGACTCGACAATCCTGCAACCGTGCACGCAACGCGGTCCGCTTGCTCGGAAAGCGACCGTTTTTTCGAGGATAAAAATTCCACGCGAAGCGGGCGATCCAAAGCGCTTGGTTTCAGATAACACGCAAAAATGCGTTCGCCCCACGGCGCCAAATCGTTTAAAATCGGGTGCTCGGCCACCTTTTTGGTGTACGAAAACGCGAAGCTTCGCTCGAAACGATTCAACAAATAATTCAACAACACCGAATCCGAAACCGCTTCCAATTCGTTTAATTCCCGCGAAAACGCCGGCAGCAACGACTGTGACAAAATACTTCGAAACCGGTTTCCGCGCGAGTCCTCGACGCACCCCACAAGTTCGCAATCGAATTTTTCGGCGGTTTCATACAACGATCGAAACGCGTCCAGCAAGCGATGGTATTCGCTGGTAAGACCCGAATCTTTCGGCGGTTTGTCGGCATACTGCGGAATCAAAGAACCGTCCAGCAGGCAAAAATCCGGTTTTTTCTTTTCGATCATTTCCCGCGCCATGGAAATTTCTTCGCGCAAACGAATCAAAGACTTGGATTGCTCCAATTCATGCAAATCCAGAATCGACGCTCCGAACAAAAACGGTTTTGGAAACTGAAAAAAACTCGGTTCATACTCGGCCGAAACCAACGAACCGTTTTCAAACGAAAAACACACGCCGACGCATCGAACCAGCACCACGTCCACCGAATGCAGCGACTTGACGCAAAAACCCGAATCCACTCCAACGACTTTCACATCGCCGACCAACGCGGGACACGGCCGAATAAACTGGGATTCGCGCACTTCCGGCAAATTTTTCTTGGACAAATCTTCTTCGCGCAAAAACGCCAACCCTTTGGCCAAAATCACGCGTTTTCGCTCGTTGGAATGAATCGTTTCGACGGCTTCGTTAATGAGATCGTTGAACTGCATCCAGCAAAGAAAAAACAAAAAACTGTTTAAAAAAGGCAATTGGGCAGGATTGCCGCTGACCCGGTTGTTTCCGTCGCAAAAAACCCCGAATAACCGGTTTTAAAAAGACCGGGCAAGGGTTTAAATAAATTGAGGGCGTTTGTATTTCAGACAAAAAAATAGCGATCTTTAACGCTTACAAAGGTGTTTTTTATGAAAGCAAAATTCGAAGTAACCCAAACCATCCAACCCTGGGGCCCCCCGTTCGATAAAAAAGTCGAAACCAAGAACTACGCGGTCACAGAAAACGAAAAATTTGATGCCATGCCCAAAACCAATTCCCCCGTATTCACCTTGCTTCGCATCGGCACGGATAAAGCATTGATCAAGTACCACTTGGAATTCACGCTTAAAGGATACGTTCAACCCCAAAACAAGGAAATCTGGATCGAAAAAGACGAAAGCAAAGAACTCTCATTTTTATGGGGTGACGATGGCCTCACCAAAAAAATCACGTACATCGGAGTCGAAGCAGGCACCGGAGAACCGTCCATCGAATCAAAACCCAGCCGAAGCAACGAAGACCGACGCCTAACGGAACACACCGAAATCATTCCCGCCCAAAAACGACCCGTATTCTAATTCTTTTTTCCCATTTTTTCCGTTTTTGGCATCCTACAAAAATAAATAGTCCAAACAGCGTACATTACTCGGAGGAATCAGAATATGGCAAAACCACGCGGACCAAAACCAAAAAATTTCAAACCCGGATCGCCAAAAGGCGGGCAAGTCATGACCAAAAACGGCTGGGTCATCGATAAACAAACCGGACAAAGAGTATTCAGAAAAAGAAAATGATCTTTCCAACGGAGTGACAAACCACATGGGTTCATTCGAATACAAGCAAGCCATCATCGTACGAAACGACCTGAAAATGGGAAAAGGAAAAATCGCCGCGCAAAGCGCCCACGCAGCGCTTGAAGCCGTCGAAAAAGCCCGCGCCAAATATCCCGAATGGCTCGCCGCCTGGAAAACCCAAGGCCAAGCCAAAATCGTTCTCAAAGTCGATTCCGAAACCGAAATCGTCGAACTATTCGAAAACGCAAAACGCGAACTCCCCTCCGCACTGATTCACGACGCGGGCCACACGCAAGTAACCCCCGGTTCGATTACCGCCATCGCGATCGGACCCGGACCCAGCGACAAAATCGACCGGTACACGAAAAAACTCAAACTGTTGTAATCGGATGGTTGCACCAAAAACCCCATATAAATCAAAACCCAGTATCGTTCATGCCATTCACACCGTTTCATTTGGGCCCCGGATTATTCTTCGGAACCGTATTATTCGGATTACTGCATTTTCCAGCGTTTTTGGCGGCAAACCTGCTGCCTGACATCGAACCATTATTGATCATTCTCACCAACACACCCCAACCGCTCCACGGTTTTTTTCACACCTTCCTCGGGGCCACGTTGCTTGGAATCGGTTTCGGATTACTCATGGTGCGATTGGATCCGTGGATTCAAAAAATTCTACAACCGATTTCCTTGAACCAATCGTTTCCCCGATTTCAAATCATCGCAAGCGCGGTGATCGGAACCAACCTGCATGTCTTGTTCGACGCGCCGTTATATTCCGACATTACGCCTTTTTTCCCCCTCGTTGAAAATTTCCTGTTTGAAACGGTTTCTTCATCGAACGCCTACACGCTATGCGTGGTCCTGGGACTCATCGGAATCGTTTTGGGAACCAACCGCCTTCTAAAAACCCATTGAAACCGTTAAAAACCACTTGCCAACACAAGGTTACCATGGGATTGTTTTATCACGCCAAAAAAGCGGTGGACGAAGCCGACGTCGTCATAGAAATTCTGGACGCGCGTTTTCCGGACTTGACGCGAAACACCGAAATGGAAGAACACATCCAGCGAAAACGAAAACAACTCGTGTTCGTGTTAAACAAAAGCGACTTGACCACCAAAGAAACCGCGGAAAAAAACAAAAAAGAATTATCCAAAATCGCTCCCACGGTATTCGTATCCGTCAAACAAAAACAAGGAACCGCGATTTTGCGCAACGAACTCAAACGCGTGGTTCACAGCAAATTCGGAAAAAAAAACAGCCGTCACCGAAAAGTACTGGTCGCAATCATCGGATACCCGAACACAGGAAAATCAAGCATCTTAAACGCGCTCACGGGCCGACGCAGCGCGAAAACATCCGCGCAAGCCGGTTACACGCGCGGACGCCAATTCATCAAACTCGAAGACGATCTTTTTCTCGTTGATTCGCCCGGCGTCATTCCGTTTCTCAAACGTGACGACATCGAACTCGCATTGGTCGGCGCCAAAAGTCCGAACCAATTGCCCGACGTCGAAGGCGCGGCACTTGGAATCCTCGATTACATGAAAAAAGAAAACCCAAACAGCTGGACGGAAAACTTCGGATTCGACGCGACCGACAGCCAAGAAATGCTCGACCGCATCGCCAAAGCAAAAAAAAGGCTGCTTAAAGGCGGCGGAGCGGACACCGAAAACACGTCGAAAATCGTGGTGCAAGACTGGCAAAACGGAAAAATCAGAGTATAGGTTCTAAAGAGAAAAAGGTTAAAAAGAACGAAAACCAACAACAATACATGACGACTTGGAAAACGATTTCGCTTTTTTTTCTTCTGTTGCTCGGCCTTGTTCACGGACAATCCAGCCCCAATATTTACATTGATCGCGTTGAATTTCCCGCGCAATTCGACGTGCTACGCAACAACGATTTCAATGTTTTTGTCGGAAACAACGAAACCACTTCGAAAGCGTTCAAGATCGACGTTTATTGCTTTGACAGCGCCGGCACCGAAGTAGAACACGTCGGCGCGCCAAACACCAATGTCGCCGCTCAAACCACCGCTAAAATCCAAGTGATTTTTCCACTCACCCCACCGTCCCCGTTTTCTCCCGAAACCACGTATCCCTGCCGCGTGGACGCCGTCGTCGGCGCCACCACCAAAACCACAACGGTTTTCATCAACGCCCACCAAAAACCCCAAACCACCGTTCCCGAAATCCCCAACGGATTCGTACTCGGACTAGGCGGATTAATCGTCGCGATTATTTTTTTAATCAGGAAAAACGAGGAATAGATACCCATGACCAGTGACAACAACATCATTGACATCATCCGAAAAATGATCAAATCCGGATACACGCAAGAACAAATCGAACAAAACCTCTCCGAACTCGGCGTGACTGCGGAAAAAGCGCAGCGCCTGATCATGATCAGCCAAAGCGATGTCCAAGACGCGATTCAAACCGAAATCAATCAAATCGTCCATGACCAAATGGAAAAAGAACGCCAACGATTACTGGTCGAACTCAAAGAAGAAATCAGTCGCCAGGAAACCGAAGCCGAAAACCGCCTGGAACAAAAAATGCGACAAGAACAAGCGGAATACGCCAAAAACCAGGAAACCAAAATGGCCAACGACGAAATCCAATTATCCCAAGGCGTTAACAAAGCCCTTGAAATCAGCCAACTGGCACGCGAAAAAGCCATACTGCAAGAACAACGCATCAACGCGATTCAAGCCCAAGGACCCCGCTACAGCGACGTTCCCCGAGAACACCACCGCGGAACCCGCGTGCTCCAAATCCTCTTTTTTCTCGCCGGCGTAGGCGTTGCCGCGTTCACCCTGTATTACATTTTCGCAAACCAAGACGCCACGTTCACCGGAGACAACGTGTACATTGTCGTCGGCATGGCGATTTTTGCCGTGGTCATCATGTACCTAAGCACGCTTGCCTGAAGGAAAGATGGATATGAATCGCGCGCGAATTTCCCTTCGAAATCTCATCAGATTGAAAAAGCCGCATCCGGTCCCGCGCCCCGTCAGTGGTTTTTCAAACCCCGAACGCATGCAAGAACGACTGGTTCATCAAATCACGCGCCTGCCCGGACGATTCCACCCGAATTACAAAAACGGGATCGAAGGATTGACCGCCACGGTTTCGCAACAAATACGCCTGGCCATCACCGCGCCCCGCATCGGTTTTCGAATCGGACTGCTTGAAACCGCAACGGGTCTACGCGAAGTTCGGTTAGAATTAGAACGCGGAAAACCCTGCCGACTAACAATCCAACATGTGCAAGAACAACGAAAAGTCGGATAAACAACCGGGAAAAAAACTAGTTTTCTCGGGTCAACCGATCGAACTCTTTGAGATTGGTCATCGCGCTTTCAAGCAAAATCCGACGTCGAAGGCTTTTTTCCTTTTCCAGCCGACGCGACAAATCCAACAAAATTTGGTCCAATTCAATATAGGTCATACTTTTTCACCAATCATCCAAGTACAAGGAAATACCACAATTCGATTTTTTAAGGTTTGTTTAAGACGGTTTGCGCTCCGATCAAAACATTAAAATCGATTTTTTTGGCGATCGCGTCCTTGTACGAAATCGCGAATCCCCGGCCGGTTTCATGAAACGCCTCTGGCAAGAGAAAAAACCATCCTTGCCGCGGATACTTCCAGGCAAACAACGCGGTACAACCCGCTTTTTTGGCCCACAACAACAAATCGTCAAACTGAATCCGGTCAATGGACAAATTGTTCTTGGCCCATGCCTTGGCTTCGACCGCAAACGCTTTTCCGTTGCGCAACACCACCAAATCCGGAGAAGTTAACGCGTTCGTTCCGCTTCCTGCGGCTCGCACCACCGCAAAACCTTGGTCATAAAACAGGCCGATTAGCTCGCGCTCGGCAGCCGAGCCTTTATTATAATGCGACAAGAAAACACCAATTGGGCGTTATATACTAACGAAGACCGAGTACTTAAGGATGACGATCGGTCTTTTTGAAAAAGGCCGGCGAAAAGAAAAAATCAAAAAAAGGGTTTTAAGCCTAAATCAACCATAAAAACGGCGATTATGACAAACCAAGGCAAAACCGGCCAGTTAATATTCCTTGCTGTTTTACATTATATAGGAAAATCAGAGTTTAAACAGGCGAATGCCTCTTGAAAAAACCCTACGAGGTTTTTTGTGAAAGAAATTGTGCTTAATGCCAAGGTCATTCCGAATGCAAAACAATTTTGCATCATGGAAGACCCCCTCACACACGAAATCAAAATCAAAACAAAAAATCCGGCCCAAAAAGACAAGGCCAATCAAGAAATTGTCCAAGAATTGAAAAAAAAATACAAAACCAACGTAACAATTCTGACCGGACACAAAAGCAACCGAAAAAAAATAAAAATCGGTTGAAAAAACGTGTGAACCAACTCTGATTCTCCACTGACAGGGAAACCCCTGAATCAACAACAAATGGAGTGAAAACAAAATGGCCAAGACCTACTTAAGTTCAGCCAAATATCGCATTGTCGCAAAATTCGAAATATCCGGCATCGTGGACAAACACGACGTCGTCGGAGCCGTCTTCGGACAATCCGAAGGATTACTCGGCGCCAGTATGGATCTCAAAGAATTACAGCAATCCGGAAAAATCGGCCGCATTGAAATCGAACCGGTGATCATCAACGGAAAAACCACCGGAGCGCTCATTGTTCCATCCAGCATCGATTCGGTTCAAACCTCGATGCTTGCCGCCGCCATTGAAAGCGTCGACAAAGTCGGCCCATACGACGCCAAGTTCGAAACCGAACGCATCGAAGACACACGCGCCGAAAAACGCGAAAAAATCACGGATCGCGCCAAAGAACTGCTCGCCAAATTCATGCAGGAACAAACCCCTGACATCGCGGAATTACGCGAAGACATCAGCGCGGGAGTCCGAACCGCCCAGATGATCGAGTACGGAGCGGACAAATTACCCGCCGGACCCGACGTGGACAAAAGCGAAGAAGTCATTTTGGTGGAAGGACGCGCAGACGTCATCAACCTGCTCAAAAACGGAATCACCAACGTGATCGCCATGGACGGCGCCAAAGTACCCAACACGGTACTCGAACTCGCCAAAATCAAAAAAATCGTGGCATTCGTTGACGGAGACCGCGGCGGAGAACTCAACGCGCGAAACCTCAAAGAAATCGCGAACATTCACGCGGTCGTACGCGCACCCGACGGCAAAGAAGTCGAAGAACTCACCAAAAAAGAAATCCTTCAATGCCTCAAAAAAGAAAGCGACGTCGAACGCGCATTCGGAAACCCCCGAACCGGCGAATCACGCTACGGCGACCGAGCCCCTCGAGGAGACCGGCTGCCAAAACGCGGACCGCGCACAATGCGCGACGGACCCAGCGGTCCACGCGACCGACGCGGCAGCGGAAGATTCAACGACCGCGGACCACGCGACGGATTTAGAAACGGAGGATTTCGAAACGACCGGGGAGGACGCTTTGGCGACCGAAACCAATTCAACCGCCCGCAACGACCCGCCGGATTCAATTCTTTCGAACCCGGATTCGAACAACCCATGCCGATGACCGAATCGCAAACCAACGTACCCCAAACCATGCCGCGATTCACGTCACTGCAAACGGTTCATACCAGTGCGACCCAAAACACCGCAGAACGCGACAAATTCCGGCCGATTTTATCCGAAATCAAAGGAACGTTGTCCGCCAAACTGCTTGACGACAACCACCAAGTCGTGGAACAAAGCACGATCAAGGAACTCTTGATAAAACTCAAAAAATCCAAGAACGTTTCCGCCATCGTGTTTGATGGAATCATCACCAAACGACTTGTTGAAGCCGCAAGCAAACAAGGCGTCAAAACCGTGGTTGGAATCAAACTCGGAAAAGTCGAAGATGCCAAAGGCATGAACCTGATTGAAATCAAAGAATAAAACAGTCTTTTTGCGTTTTGCAAAAAGCCCGGGGAAACCGTTTTCCCCGGCAATTCTTCTTCAGAAAAACGAGTCATCCGACTCCAGAAAACAAAAAAAAATAAAAAAAAAGAACCGAAATTCAACGGTGTCTTTTTTTGATGTCCGCCAAATCGCGCACTGATTCTTCAATTGGAAGCACCATGTGACCGGATTTATAGAAGATGATTCCGATCAACAGAACGATCATCCAAAAAAACACGTTGGCAATCGGACCCAGCAACGCCGCCCAAAATTGGGTTGCCGTCAACACCGACTGGCCCGCCCAAATCGAAACACCCGTGGCGCGATACAAGGCTTCTCCGCACACAGCGGCATCCGTTGGTGTACATTGCGTGAAATTCTGGATCGCGTCCCACGAATCCACCATGAGTGCCACGGCTTTGACAAACATCAAGCCGGCAAACACCAGCAAAAAAACGCCAATCAGTTTCGGCAAGTGCACTTCACGCCCGCCCAAACGCAATAAAATCAACCGTCTCAAAAAACCACCTTATGTAGTCATACATACAATATTGGAGTATTTAAAAGTTTCTTCCAAAGAATTGGTAGTCCACTTTGATTTGCCTTGGGCCCGTGGTTTAGTGGTATAACGTCGCATTTACACTGCGAAGGCTGCCGGTTCGATTCCGGCCGGGCCCACTAACTTTGCGGGTGGATTCCCAAATCCCAAAACGCGTTTTTTCCGCGTTTTGGAACAGATCCCGACCAATTCAAATTCGAAACGCGATAGTCCGAACCCAAAAATCCCTGCAAATTCTGAAACGAAATCCGTTTTAATTTTCGGCCTTCAAACGACGAACCCGTCAATGATTCCAACACGGAATTGATTTCGCGCTGAATCGCAGCGACTTTCGGATCATGCAACGCCATTCCGCGTACACCCGCGTTGATGGTTGCGTGCGAACCTCGCGCCACCCGAGTCAACGGATTCCAACCGCCCGCCAGCTCTTCAATCAACCGATCCCGCTTTCGCGTCAACAATACCAGTGCATCAATCTGTTTTTTAGTTTCCCGATCGCTTGTTTCCCGGCGCGCCGAACGCCAGTTTCGAATACGCGCACCCACCGAAAACCATTTGGACTTCGACACCACCGGCTTTTCCGAAGAAACCGCTGACGCGGATCGACTACGCGAAGCCATCGCACGCAACTCTGCATCGGCTTTTTTCGCGGCGCGTCTATGCGCGCGATTCTGACGCGCAAAAGCAATCGAATCCGATACTCGTGACACCAATCGCTTGAAACGCCCGGGTACGGCAGGCGTTTTTTGAACCGGTTTTTTCCTTCGAAGCAACAAACCCATGTCGATCGTATTTCTTTGGGCTAACCCCCTATTTAAGCGTTGTCCTAAAACCAAAAGTAAGTAATAAAAATCCCAAAAAACAAAAATATGACATGCCCGCAACAAGGACTGCCTTGAATCGAAACCATGTACCGCTTGGCCGAAGAATCAAACACGCGACTCGCGTAACCACGCGTGCGGCCAAAAGTTGGTCGCGCTCCAAAGCCGCCGAATACTGGTCCGCGCAAGCCATTCGAAGCCAATTAAAAGAATGGAAAAAAACAGGATTGGAATACTCGTTTCATAACGTACGACTGCGGTTTCGGCCATCCGTTTTAGTAAACCCGAAAAAAAGAGCGGTATTCAAACGAAGAATAAACGAACTGTTGCGGTTACGCGCCATGATCAACCGGTTTGAAGACGCGCGTGCCGGCAAAAATCCCGATCACTGGCTTTCGGTAGACCACGCGGGCCATCTGGAACGCTTTCGAACCATCGTTCGCGAACTCAACGAACTTTGACTAAGCGTTTTTTCCGAACGGGTTTCTTTTTTTGACTTTTCGCCAGTTTTTTTGCTTTTTGTTTGCGCAGGGACGCGATGTGTTTTTTCAACCGCTTCACGCGGCTCAAAAACCAGGCGTGCAAATGTTTTTCGGCGACTTTTGAACGCGATTCCAATTGCTTGACTTCGGCGTTTAATTCCGCCAACGAAAAAGGTTTTTTCATTTTTTTCACCAAGAACAATAACTCAAAACCGGTATTTTAATGCTTCGGACAAACCGGCTTTGCCTGCAAAGTGGTTCTGCCCACAACGCCCAAAACGTGCCCCTACAGGGAGTGGTCAGAGGATAAACAAGAAAAACCCGTGGCTTGCAGGAACCCACCGTATTGTTTTTATGGCGGGGGTAATAATCCGCTTTGGCTATTGGGACCAAAAGTTATTGCTCAGTTGGTGGGCGTTTTACTGATTATTTATTCGCTTGAAGAAAAGAACATTTATTCGAACGCGATTGTTGCTATTTGCGTTCCAGTCCGCGCCAATCGCAATGTCGATTGCTTTTGTAGAGTTTATCATCCGCGTCCTGATTTTTTGAACACAAAAAACAACCCGGCTCCCACTACGAAGATGATGAGGATAAAGGGTACGAGGTTTTCGGGTTTTTTGGCTTCTTCAATTGCGGCTTTGATTTCCGGAGTCACGACTTTTTCCAAGTCAAAAAACTTTGAATTTGAATCAGGCGGATATGTGGGGTTCGAGTTATTGCTTATCTCGGTCGTGTTCGTAATCAAAGACGGTTTTGGTTGTGGAAAATAACTATTTCCTGAGTCGATGGGTGCGTCGCCTGGATTGATTTGGTAGGTGGCCGTGTGAGTGGTTTCGATGTTTCCCGCGGAGTCGGTGCCGTTGTAATCGATTGTCCAGGTTCCGTTTCCGCTGATTGAAACGGCGCTTGAATAAGTTGTCCATACTCCTGAGTTGATGCGGTACTTGATCGTACTACAGCCTGAAAGCGGGTCGACACAGGTGATTTGAAACTCTGTCGGGTTTTGAGCGCCATCAACGGGATTGATGGTGGTTGTAGGCGCAGTCTTGTCAATCATCGCGTAATACGCAGTCGGTTCGCCAGTGTTGGAATCATTTCCGGCAACATCCGTAGAATAAAATTGGATTGCGGTGTTGGCATCGGTAGAAATCAAGACGTTGGAATCGTACGTTTGCCACGTGCCCCACGTGATGGCCGAACTTGTATCTGAATCGATGCGATATTTCGTGGTTGAACAGCCTGAGTTTCCGTCTATGCAGGTAAGATGCAGGTTGGCATCGGTGGTTTGCCAGCCTGCGTTTCCATCCCAAGTTGCTGTTGGTTTATTGGTGTCAAAGGATAGTGTGTTGGTTTGGGTTCCAGCCGCCACATTAATGTCAAGCACAACGGTTTGTGCGGACGAATTACACGAAATTTCGGTGGCGGAATAGTTTCTGTCGATGGATCCGCTTTGATTTTTATAGTTTGCCCAGTTGGCATTCGTGCACGTCAATTCGCCTGTGAAATCGGTGATTGATTGGAGGTTCACATCAGTCACTAATTCGCTTGCGAATTGCACTGTGACTAAGCCAGTAATGCCCGTATTGGAAGTGGCAGTTACGGGGTTTGGTGTGTTTGAATCCAATGTCGTTGAAACCGTCAATTTGGCCACGTTGGAATCGCTGTCATGCGTAGCGTATGAAGCATTGTAGTCTGCCCACGCGGTTCTGGCTTCGGCGAGTGTAACCAATGTTGAATCTGCTCCGATTCTTCCGAAAGGACTGGACGCAGTCGTGTTGTTCACGTCATATGTGTTTTGGTTGACAAGGTTTCCACCAAGTTCATTTCCATTGTCTGAAAAGCTAAAAATAGATCCAGTTGGACCCACCACTTTTATGCGATTCAGTCGATGAATCGTGTTTTGGTTTTTCCAGTTTGCTGAATCATCGCTTCCTCCGAGTCCGCTTCCTTTTGCGACCACGTAATTGTTCTGAGCGACACAGGTGGCGCAACCCTTGAACATGATTGCGGATCCACCCGATGTACGGGTTTCAATTGTGTTTTTTTCAAACAATACATTGAACGAGCCTTTGAAAACGACTCCGTTTTCTTTCGGAGACACGAAATGATTGTTTCGGATGATTATTTGGTTTCCGTCGTTTAGGTTGGTTCCGATGACGGCGGCATGTCCAGATGTGGCGGTAGATTCAAAATAAGAGTTTTCAATCGTTCCCCAAGTCGAGGTTCCTAAAGTGGCTTGAGTTGCTTGGGTCAAGGGAATGTTAAAAGTGTAAACCCCGCCCACAATTCGCACATTTTGTATCAAAAAATTGGGAGCGCCGTTGAGGTAAATTCCGTATGGTCCCGGTGCCCCTGTTTGGGAAAAATTCGAATCTTTAACGACGAGGTTCCAGAAGTGGTTAGTGGTTTTGCTTGCAGTAATATTAATTCCGGAAAGCGCAGCCGCTGTGTTGGTGGTTGCATTCAAAAAATTGCATTGTTCGAAATTGATGTCTCGAACATCGTTCGAACCAGTTGTATTATTCGGGTTGTACCAAAACGGGGCATATCCATACGTATCTCCTTGGTCAAAAGTAACCCGTTTGAACACCAAATTATTAACGTCCACATCAACAGCCGAATAGTTTAGTGTGAAAGCCGATCCAGCATTGGTCATGATTCGATCAATAAGAATATCTCCGTTTGACCACGTCGTGGCTGTGGAAGTGGCTCGTACTCCAACGAAAAAATAATCTATTGCCGTAAGAGTAGGGCTTCCTTTTTGGTTGTTGGTTCTCTGTCCTTTGATATGATTCCATTGATCAGCAGTTAGATTTGCTTTGTTGATGGGGTGTTCGAAATAATTGTTTTCGTCAGACCCAACTCGAACCACAATTGAATTAGTATCTACGAGTTTGGCGAGTGTGGCTGCATCTTTGATATAAATGGAAAAACTCATGTTACTGCCAATATTATAATATCTTGAAGTGACTTCTTTGGCTGCGTTCGCGTCTATCGATAAGGTTCCGGTTTTGGTTAAATTGAGTGATCCAGTCCCCTCGTAAAATGTCGTAGTGTTCACCGTCAAAGTCAAGTCCGCGCTCGAATTGAAATCCGCATTGCTATCCGCATTGGAAACAACGACTTGTCTTGACGCAAAATTAAGGTCTTCAAAAGTAATATTTCTTGTATGACCTGCTACTCGAATCGGTGTATCGTTAGAACTTGCACCCCCCACTAATCCCGTAATGAGTCCACTGATACTGGCTTGGTTTTCGTCGTGACGAAAAGTCACCATGTTGGTGTATGATTGAGAAATTTGCAGCATTCCAGAATTGTTCTCGATGTACGTTCCGTTTCGCCACCACACAATCACTGTGTCCGTGGCCGCAGGCGTAACCGAACCCGTCAACGCCGCCGAAAAAGTCGTCCAAGCATCCGTCCAACTCGTTCCGTTTGCAGCACCAGTGGCGGTGGGATCAATGAAACGCTCCGTGACCGCGTTGGCGTTAACAGCCAAGCAAAGCAAGAGCAATAGTCCGACTATTTTTTTCTGTATTTTTTCACCTTTACCGGAACAACAATTTAATCAAACCCCAGAAAAACATAATAATCCCTATCAAGCCGTACCATAGGGGAAAAACCGAAAAGCACGAATTGGGCATTACGCCCAGATTCTGCCCGCAACGAAACCAAGTTGCCCGCAAAGTCGAAAATTAATCAGGCGTTATAGACAAAGCCAAACCGGGCAAAACCATTAAAAATCGCAAAAACCATCAAAGATACATGCGCGTAACCGCAGTTCTATTGACCGTGCTTTTTTTCACCGCGACCGCCTGCGCACAACTCGAAATCAACCCCAACACCGTCGGAGAAATGAAAGCGCACGTGCAAATGCATGTTTCCGGCGGGTTTTCCGGAGACCTCACCAGCCAAGATACCATGACCATCAAACTGCTCACGTTCCAAAACTATCCGGGACAAACCGTCGAGCAAAACAGCGAAAAACTCGTGATTCAAAACCAAACCATCGAACCCCGATACGAAACCATCGAAGGAAACCGATACGCCGTATTCGAACTCAAAAACCTCGTGCAATACCTCCAAGACCCGTCGTTTGACATCTATTCAGACGCCATCATCAAAACCCGCGCGCGATTCGCGCTCCACCAGGATTACAACTTGACACGACCCATGACCGAAAACACCGAATTCATTTTGCCCAGCGATTACATCGAGTCGGATGATGCCACTTTATCCGCCAAAGTCCAACTCGAATTCCAAAGCGCCTCGGAACTCGAAACCATCCGACACATCACGGAATGGGTGCACGAAAACATCGCGTACGATTACGGAACCTATTACAACGGCGTGTGGAGCGCGCGACAAACATACGAAAACCGCGCCGGAGTATGCGACGAATTCGCGAATCTCACCGCCGCTTTTTTACGGATCAAAAAAATCCCCACCCGATACGTCACCGGCATCAGTTTTGACGGACAACGATTCGGGAACCATGGTTGGACCGAAAGCTACTTGCCCGGAACCGGCTGGATCGGAGTCGACGCCACGTACGGAGAAGCCGGATACCTCGACGCCATGCACGTCGCGCTTGGAAAAACCACCGACACGAACCAACTCAAAAACGTGCTGATTTTCACCACGTCGGTGAATGGAATCGACGTCACCGCAAGCCTTCAAGACCCCTACGTGGACCTCAATTCCCTTGAATTCCAGACGATCAGCAATCTTGTGGTGCTTCGATTCATCCAGCATCCCCGCGCCGGACTCAACCAAAACATCCAGTTCCAAGCCGAACTCACCAACCTCACCGACAGCACGATTATCATTCCAGCGGAACTCGCGTTACACCCCGATTTTTCCATCAGCCAAGGATCCAAACAAATCCTGTTGCTTCCCAACGAAAAAAAAACCGTTTCCTGGACCGCCACCACCCCAAAAACCGGAAAACCCGGTTACATCACGACATACGGAGTACGCCTCGCATTACCCGATCAAACCATCGAAAGCAAAATCGAAATCCGCCCCGACGTAAAAGTCAATGACCCCATTTCCCAAGACGCGATCCAAGTACTGGATGTGAGCCCCATGGTCGAAAACGACGCGTTTACGATTCAAACCCAAATTCAAAACACCAGCACCAAAACCATTCCCGTAACCATCGAACTGGTCCAAGGAACCCGACGCGTCCAATCCCAAGCACCCATCGAACCCCAGCAAACCCTTCGAATGAATGTCCGGTTTCCCGACCCGGTTCCCGGTTCGCTTTTGGTTTCCATTCAAGGCGACAAAAACCACGCGTATTCTTTTATGATTCCCGAACCCAAACCCGCTTCAAAACCCGATCCGGACACCCCGCCCGATTCCAACATTCAAACACCCGCACCACCGGAAGAAACCAATTCGTTTTTGGACGCTTTGTGGAACGCGCTGAAAAACTTTTTCAAAGCGATTTTCGGATAATAGTAAAAGCATTAAAAAGGTTCTTTAGGCAGAAATAGATAGAACACGAATTATTGAAAAGCGCTCGTTGTTTAATGGTAGAATGCGACGTTGCCAACGTCGTGGCCCGGGTCCGATTCCCGGCGGGCGCACACATATTTTTTATCGCGGCTTCATCGCGATCAACCGCACGAAAGGTTTTTCCGAATACATCAAATCCGGATCCGACAACATCCGCTCCACCGCTTTTCGGCCTTCCGGAGTCTGATTCCCTTTTCGAGCCAAAAGCTTTTGACGCACCGCTTGAATGGAAACCCGTTTGTCATGGTCCAGTGCCGCCTGAAAAGATTTTGCGGTCAACGTCAGTCTAAGCAAGCGAATGTTTTTTGCCATATCCAGTTTCGCTTGCGCGTTCATTTTGCTGTTTTCGCTTCCGATGCCAAGCAATTCCCTGGGCGTCAACCGCTTCATCTTGACGACAAAACCCGCGGCCACCAATTCGGACCGAAACTGCGGACCGTAATGCGCCTCGTCCACCGTGGTAAAACGCGCGCCCGGTTGAAGGGTTCGAAACAATTCCGCGTGCAATTTTTTTCGGACTTCAAAACCGACGTGTTGCAGCAAAAAATGCGCGTACACATGCGAAAAATAATTCGCGGGACGCGCCAAAAGATACGCCACCGCATCGGTTTTGCTCAAAACCGTCAAATTCGTCGGTTTTTCCTTCGCGCCTCTTTCACGCAACAAACGCCCATAATCCACTTTCGGCAAAGAATCCACGCCGACGAATTCCGTTTTCGAATGACGGGGATTTAGGGCAAAATCAACGATTTTCGACGGCCAAAGCCCTGTCCCAAGCTCTCCTACCCGACGAACCCGACGCACCATGTCATCCATCCGATTTTTTCAAAAACGGTTCCAGTTTTTTCCAGATCTCGACCCCGATTTCTTCTTTCGAACGGATCACCCATTCTCCGTCCTCCAAAAAAGCGCAATCGATCCAAATCCAATTCGAATCCTCTTTCGCCAATCGTTTGTAAATCTCGAACGTCCGGTTCAAATACGCTTCATCGGACTCGTGAACGTCTTTTGTTTTTCCCTTGCGATACTCTTGTTTTCGGTCCGCGCCTTCCAGCATCGAACGGCTGGCCTTGGGCGGAAGATTCAAAAAAATCGTCTTGAACGGCTTTGGCAAACGCGACTCGACGCCTTTAACCCACTTGATAAAACCGTCTTGATCCGGCTTGGACAAATACTTTCCGCCTTGATGCGCGAAATTGGAGGCCGAAAAACGATCGCACACGACGTTGATTCCCAGATTCAATCGGCGCTCCAATTCAATCTTGAAATCATACCGATCCAGGGCATACAATAGCGCCACGAACTCGGGAGACAGCTCCTCTTTTGTCCCAAACTCGCCCGCCAGATACTGCCCCACCAGTCGACCAAAACGCTCGGTGTACCGCGGAAACCCCGAATGCTCCGCCACAAACCCTTTGCGCTGCAACCGGTCCAACAACAATTTTGATTGCGTGGCTTTTCCAGACCCGTCCGTTCCCTCAAAAACAATCAATCGACCCGTCAAATCCATCACCGACTATAAAACCGAAGATACCATCAATAAAAAGTATTAAAATGATTCCCGAAACCAAGATGTATACCACTGTTTTTCGCGTTCGTGGTCTAGCGGTATGATGAGAGCCTTCCAAGCTCTGGGTCCGGGTTCAACTCCCGGCGGACGCATTCTTTTACCAAAGAAAAAAAATAACCCGATTTTGCTGCATAATATTACGCCACCCCTTTTGATGGTGCTTGTTTAAAAAGTTCTGGAAGTGGGTTTTTGTTTAAAAAAATAGGGCCCTAGTTTTTATCGGTTGCGCGTCGTCCCGGGCTTTTTCGGCGTTCTGCATATTTCAGAGGACCATAGCGCTTGCCGCCCTTATCCCGCTTTCGTCGTTCAGTTAAATACATTTTTCCTACCTGTACGCGGGGAACAGTGCGGCCCTTCCCCGAACCGATACCTTCGGGCACGTACAGTTTTCCTTTGTATTCTATCTTATGAAATCGTCTTTTATTTTTTAAAGATTGGAAATCCTTTTTGTCCATTACAATAATCCGATTCTGTGAGCCGCGTCGTGTAAAAGATCTCCCTTGTTTTTCGTCTTGCTGGATTTGTTTCAAGAGTGCTTCCTTTGCCCCGTTTGGAATCTCCGCGTACCACTTAACAATCCCCCGTTGCGATTGTCGGCGTTCGTTTCCAGACCGCCGCGTAATGGTTTCTTTTCTTCTATCCACTTTTCCGGTTCGTCTTTCTCCTTGCCGTCGGTTGTTCGTCGCGCCTTCCTGTTGCCGCCAATAAATCGGCACTATTCCACCTTCATTTGGGCGGGTAACTGTGCCTATGCTATTAATCTTGACTCTGCGTTCGACCATTCTTCTGTCGCCCACTTTTTTGGCAATTGGTTTTGACATAATGCAAAATAAAGGCACTTGCTATTTTTAACGTTGCTGGCTTTTAAACAACCGCGCCTGGTTTTGCCTTCCAATATTACTCCCCAACCCCTTTCGACCCATACGTCTAAAAATACCGAAATACACAATACAAAGCATGCCAAAGCCACGAAAAGAAAGACCCGGTGGAAAAGAAAACAGAAAAAAAAAGGCCATTCAAGCATTTCGGGACGCACATGACCGATTCGTTAAATCACAACAACAGTACCGAATCGAACAAAAAAAATACCGCTTATTGCTTGAATCCGAAAAGTGGCTTTCCCCTTTGCGAATGGCCCGACACGGAAACCAACTGGCTTGGCGCGCGATTACTTCGCTTCAACACGAGCAAGAATTCCATAACGCGATGTTTCGCTTGGCGATCGATTATCCCGATACCATCCGGTTACCGGATTGGATCAATCGCCGCATGATCGAAGCCGCCGCGAACCTGGAAGAAATGGAAACACTTCGCGACGAAAGCCAGCGAAACTTTAATTCGTTCCGAGAAATCTGGAAAGTCGCAGTCCCGCGTCTCGTCAAAGCCGTCAAAGCCACTCCCAGATACGAACAACTGCGAATGCACCTGCGCGAAAAACGCAAGCTGGCGGTTCAAGCGGAAGAAAGCTTCGACCAGTTCGCGCAAAAAATCTGGGCGGACCCCAAAATTTCAGATCCGCAAAAAGTCCGGTCGCTTGCGGAAGCCGAAACCTTCGTTTCCAACGCCAAAATGGTCCAAGAAGAAACCGAAATTCATTTTATTCAATTCGCACGCGCCGTCGCGGTAAAAGTGAACGCCTCCCACGGACCCAAAATCTCGCAAAGCCTCATCGATGAACTCGCACGACAGATATACACCCACCGGCAACTGGCCAGAATTTACTCTACTCGCGGAAGGACCCGATGAACAAACCCAAAACCAAAAACTTCGTCGAACAACTCGCCACCGAGCGAATCGAGCGATTGTTCCAGCTTGCCTCCGAAGAATTTTCCTACAATCCGCACTACAGCCACGAATGGACAAAACTCGCGCTACGCATCGGAACCCGAAACCGCGTGCGGATGCCCGATCAACTCAAAACCGCGTACTGCAAAAAATGCCGCTCGTTTTTGGTCGAAGGAAAAAACAAGGCAACAACCGTCCAAAAAAACTGGATTATGATTGAATGCCAAGAATGCCACCAGCGGTTCAAGCGGAAAAAACCATTAAATACCACGCGACCGCAATAACAGCACGAACCCAACGCGATTCTTATGACAGACGAAACCATTCCCATTTTCCCGAACAATACGGAACCGGAACCCAAAGAAAAAAAATGTTTAAACGAAAACATGAGCAGAACAGTACAAGAAACGAATCCAAAATATAAAAAACTTGGCCAAAAAACGCGTTTTGACCGCGATTTTGGACACCCGAATACGTTTAAAAACCTGTTTGAAGATTAAGTAGTAATACAAAAAACCGCTTTTTTGGTTTCCTTTTAAAGGTCAAGCCAAAGTGCCGAAAGGCGCAAAAAAAGCACTTGTAATTCAATCATTTTTCTAGCCGAGGAACCTATCATGAAAAAAGTGACCGCATTCGACGTGCCCAGCGCACTGCTCATTGAAGACATTGCCGCCCAATTAACCCAAAGCCCGGGATTCAAACAACCCGCATTTATTGAATTCGTTAAAAGCGGCGCCCACCGAGAACGCGCGCCTAGCCGAGCCGATTGGTACTCGATCCGAATGGCATCTGTTTTGTACCGCGTCTACAAAGACGGTCCCCTTGGAACCGAATCCTTACGAACCTATTACGGCGGACGAAAAAACCGCGGTGTTCGACCCCACAAATTTACCAAAGCATCCGGAAAAGTCATCCGATTATGCCTTCAAACCCTTGAAAAAGAAGGATTCATCAAAAAAGCCAAAAAAGGACGCGAAGTCACTGGCAAAGGCCAAGCGCTTTTAACCAAAACCGCCAATGACCTTTACCCGAACATCGAAAACCGGGTCAAGCAAATGGTCGAAAATCGAAAAGCAAGACACGTCGAACGACTCAATCGCGAACGCGAAACCAAAGCCGCCGGAGCCATGACGAAGCGACCGGAAGACGACAGAAAAAAAGACGGTAAAAAGTCGGACCGACCCAAAAAAGAAGGCAAAGAATAAATGAACGATGAAACCGACGAATCGTTTTCGAACACCAAAGAGGAGTACAAAAAAAGATTGATGGAAAAACAAGCGCAATCACAAGCCGAACAAGAAACCGCGCAAAAAATCGACGCCTTGTTGCGATCGATTCTTGAAACCGCGGCCAAAGAACGGTTATCCAACGTGCGCTTGGTCAACCCGGAACTGTATATGAAAGCAACGCAAGCCATATTGTTTCTTGCGCAAAACAAACAGTTCTCGGGAAAAATCAGCGGAGAACAACTCAAACAAATATTGCAACGATTAAGCCAAAAACGAGAAACCAGCATCAAACGAAAATAAAAAAAGGGATGAACTATGGGAAGCCGAAAAACACAGGAAGAAAAAGATTTCTTAATTACGATCCGCCGAAAAATCAGCGATCGCTTAAGCCCCGCGCCCGTCTGGGTCACCGTCAAAAGCGGCAAGCGGCATTACAATCAAAAACAACGCCGACACTGGCGAGAAACCCACCTGATGCTGGAATTCGCGGCGCAAAACAAGAAAACCGCGGGAATCAAAACCAAAACCCAACAACGCAAAAAAATCCGGTCGCAAATCAAGAAATACAACAAAAAAACCGGAGAACGACGATAAATTTACGAGTGATTGAAAATGGCTCCAAAAAAGAAAACAGAAACCCAAACCAGAACCCTGACGATTTCGCTTGCCCAAGCACGACGCGCCTCGGCAAAAAAACGCGCGAACAAAGCGATCAGCGTGATCCGAAACGACATCAAAAAACACACGCGACAAAAAATCGCCAACATCCGTCTCTCCGATGGAATCAACCGGGAAATCTGGAGCCAATCCACGTTTAACATTCCCGCGCGCATCACCGTTTCTCTTTTGGTCGAAAAAGAAACCGTCCGCGCGTTCCTTGAAAAAACCAAGGAAATAGACGCCTATTTGAAAACCAAAGACGCCAAGGAAAAAGCAAAGAAAAAAGAAGAAGCCAATGCCAAAGAAGAAGAGAAAAAAGAACCCGCCGAAAAAAAAGAAGAAGCGGCCAAAGAAGAGGAAAAAGAGCAAAAACTGGCGGAAAAAAAGGCCAAGGAAGACAACGCCAGGGCCGCAGAACTGAAGTAAGGAACCCCATGCGCGTCCAAAAACTATCCATTCGAGGCAGCCCCTTTGTCGGAGTGTTTCTCAAAGCAACAGACAAATTCTGCCTGGTTCCCGACGGATTGATTCCCAAAGACAAAAAAACGATTCAAAACATCCTCGGCGTCGAACCGATCGAAACCCGCATCGCGAACGCGTCCATCATCGGCGTGCTCTGCATCGCCAACCAAAACCGCGTCTGCTTACCCAGCATGGTGGAACAAAAAGAAATCGACGCGTTGGAAAAAACCGGAATCAAAACCAGCGTGATTCCAACGGTCGAAGCCATCGGAAACATGGTGTCGATCAACGACCATATCGGGCTCTGCGGAAACGCGTTGCGCGAAGAAACCCGCAAAACCCTTGAACGCGAACTCAACATCCCCATTGAACGCGTGACGATCGCCGGATCCGATCTCGCCGGAAGCGCAAGCATTCTGACCAACAAAGGATTCGTTTGCCACCCCAAAACACGACCCGACGAATACAAAATCCTCGAAGAAAAAACCGGTCTCAAAGGAAACCCGTCAAGCGCCAATTACGGCGACTTGTTCGTCGGAAACAGCGTGACCGCCAACAGTTTCGGCGCGTTGGTCGGAGAACACACGACCGGATACGAAATGATTGCGATTGACGAAGCACTGTCATAAAAGAAAGGTGATTCCATGAAAAAACAAACAACCAAAACATTCGAAATCAAAGGAACCGTACAATTCGGCGAAAAAAACGTGCCGTTTGTCAAAAAAGTCTCAGCCAACAACGCAAACCACGCAAGCGAAAAAGTCTTAACCCTTTTCGGTTCCAAGAATAAAGTCAAACGGCGATCCATCAACATCACCGAAAGCAAAGAGACCAAGGAATGAACACGATGAGCGAACCAAGACCCATTCAAATGAATTTTCAGCAAGCCATCCAAATGCTTCAGCAAGAACGCGCTTCGTTTGAAGCATTGCAAGAACGCATGGAAAAATACCGGTTAAACTTAGAAGAAACCCTGATCGTTCAAGAAGCATTAAACACCGTTCAAAAGCTCAAAGAAGACAAAAGCGTCAAAATATCGCTTGGAGCAGGAGTCTATATGGACGCCAACCTCGTGACCACCGACAAAGTACTCATTACATTGGGCGGCGCCATCCTAAAACCCGCCAGCATTCCCGAAGCCCTCAAAGGCCTTGAAAACCGACAAAAAGAAGCCGAAATGGAAATCGCCAAAATATCCGAAGAACAACGCAAACACATGGCCAACATCAACAGTTTAACGCAAGTCGCACGGAGCCTGGGAGACAAAAACCGGCAATGACGGATTCCCATGTTCGACTTACTCAAAAAAAAACTCAGCGAATTCTCAAACCAACTTAAACAAACCATTCAACAAAAAACCGGCGAAGAAAACGCCAAACCAGCCGATTCTTCCAAAGCAACGCTTTCGAACACACCAATCGAACCTATTTTCGAAGACAAACCGGTTCCAATCACACCCACAGAAAAACCCGTTTTGAAAACCCCCATGATTGGAAAAAAACCACCCAAAGAAAAACCATCCGTATCAAAGCCGATTGCAAAAGACAAACGCGAACTCAAAACCAAAATCGGAATCCTCGAAAAAACAAAAGCGATTTTTTCCGGAGAAATCGAACTAGGCGAAAAAGAAATCGCGAATCTGTTGGACGAACTCGAATTCGCGTTGCTTGAAGCCGACGTCGAACAAGAAACCGCCATCAAAATCGTTGACGCCATGCGTCAACGCCTGGTCGGAAAAAAGATTTCCAGCCGACAAAACATCGACGAATTCATCAAAACCGAAATCAAACACGCGCTCGTCACAAGCCTTGAAATTCCCGATTACCAACCGTTTCTTTTCCGCATTCAAACCAAAAAACCATTTGTGATTCTCTTGCTTGGACCCAACGGCGCGGGAAAAACCACGACACTCGCCAAAATCGTGCGGCTCCTGCAAAAAAACAACAAAACCGCAATCCTTGCCGCCGCGGACACGTTTCGCGCGGCCAGCATCGAACAACTCGAACAACACGCCAAACGCTTAAACGTCCGCCTCGTCAAACACACGTATGGCGCGGACCCGGCTGCCGTCGGATTCGACACGATTGCCGCGGCCAAAAGCCACGATATCGACGTAGTTCTCATTGATTCCGCGGGACGCCAAGAAACCAACCAAAACCTCATGAAAGAACTGGAAAAAATCATCCGCGTCTGCAAACCCGACTTGAAACTATTCATTCTGGAAGGATACGCCGGACAAGCGTCGCTTGCCCAAGTCAAAGAATTCGACAAACATCTTTCCATTGACGGCGTGGTACTCACCAAAATGGACACCGACCCCAAAGGGGGCAGCGCGCTCTCCGTGCTCCACGAACTCAAAAAACCCATTTTTTTCATCGGAACCGGACAAGGCTACGACGACCTGGAAGAATTCGAACTCGAAAACGTACTCGACAAAATCGTTTGACTGTTTATCAACCAAGTTTAATTCAAAAAAACGAACGCGTATTCTTGACTCTTTAAACCACTCGAAGAAACAATCGAAATTTCTTCCGTCGAATTCGAAGCAACATCATACAACTGCGCGCTTTTGAGCAAATAATCGCTTCCGTATGAGACAATCAAAAGCTTTCCACTATCTTCGTCGATCGAAAGGCCTTTTTCATCCGAATCAAGCGCCACCTCAATAAGACTCTTGGCAGTGCCGTCAAGACCAAAGCGCTTGACCGTATACACGCTTCCATTTTTTACATATCCATACAACGCGTCACTACCGGAAAAAAACGTTCCGGACGAAACATTTGAAAACAATTCTTCCGACACCTTGCCCGTGAACAGATCGTGCCTTCGAATTGACGCGGTTTCGGAATCATAATCCGTCACCACCGAAAGCAACGCGTTTTGAGCCGTAAAAAAATCACCTTCATTATCTGCATCCCCATACGAAAGCAAGTCCGAGCCGCTCGCCGTCCCCAATGACTGAACCATCAAAGCGCCGCCGCCCGACCGACGGCCATAAAAATCATTCACGATTCGATCACGATAATACACCTTATCCCCCACCACCGTCAGATTCGTCGCGTCAAAAGTAGTCGAGGAAATCGCGGACGCGTTTTTTGGATCCACTTCGTTTAGCACTGTACTCGTGCTTCGCCGCGTCACCGTAAACAAACGTCCATTTTGCGTCATTGGATAAATCGTACTTTCCGAATACGAAGTCGAAACCGTGGACGCCATCACGTCAAAACGATCAACCACCGGAATAAACCGCACCACGCCTTTATGACTCGTTTCCCAGCGAATGTTGGTTACATACCCGCTTCCATCGGCGGTGTTTTGCACCGAAACCGGCAAACGACTGGCCACATCCCCCAAATAAGCGCGATAAAACAATGCGATGCTTCCGGACGGAACCGACGGCTGTGAAGGGGTATCATCCGGCCGCACCGGAATGCGATCATTGTTTGTATCGGAAAATTTTTTCAACGCATTATCCTGATTGCGCACGGGTAGGCCACGGTTATCGTTTGAATTTCCCGAAAAATCCGAAAGCACATACACGACCACCGAAAGCAAGGCGATGGCCAAAATCACCACTAAAAACCAAGGAAGCTTCGTCGAAGAATTATCCGTTGACGCCATGTCAACATAAGGAATTCGATACATTTAAAAGTAACGGTTTTGATATCAGTAAAATGAGAAAACTTGCCATCGTGTTGTTACTCCTCCTGCTCGCAGCCTCGACGATCGCATTCACAATCCGAGCCCCGGGATTAACCCAGCGACGACTCACCAGTCCCAACAGCACGCCTCAATGCGTCACAAGCGCGGATTGTCCCAACGGAGAAAAATGCGTTGGACGCAGATGCGTGGAGGACACACAAGATAGAACGCCGCTTGGACCCAAACCGTATGAACCCGAACCAATTGAACAACCAAGCCAACCGTTCTCCGCAGCCCTTAACCGTACCTGCACCGAAGACACCGACTGCCCCACCGGACAATTATGCGATGACGGTCTCTGCTCTTCCGAACGCCAAAACGTGGTCAGGCTCATCCTCAAATACATTGCCAAAATCCAGAGCCCTCCGGCTCCGGACGACGGTTCCTGCACCACCAATGCGGACTGTCCCATCGGCCAGTTCTGTCGCTCGAATATTTGCAAGACAATGGCCGAAATCATTGATGAAGGCGGAGACGGCTCGCCGGACCCCGAACCAGACGAACCGGAACCCGACACTCCCGGCGCTGCCCTGTGCCAAATCTTTGAAGGTGAATTATACCCGATCAAAACCGACATTGCGTGTACTCCAACGCCTGCCAGCGGCCGAATCCTTGAAATCATAAACGATTTGGAAGTGTATTGGGACGCGTTGGATAACCGGCATGAAAACCGGGTTGTTCGCATCCTTTACCAGAACGGCCCTCTGGGTGCGGTCCAACCGCTCATTGGATTTCTTGACGGGCGGTATTGTGGCGCAGGATTGCCCCCCGGCATACTGCCCGAAGGCGATTTCCAAGTATTTACGCGTTCCCCAGACGAAACTACGTTTGACGACCAATATGATATCCGGCCGGAAATTGGTTGGTGGGACGAACCCAGCTACGAATTTCCCTGTTACCATCATCACTTCGACCAAATGATTCTCTGTGACGGCCGCCTCACCGAAAAAAGCCGCTCGATTCGAATCAACCACCCGGACAACACCAAAATCACGGTCCGCATGAGCGGATTCTATCCCGACTTCGCCTACATCACTGAAGGATACTGCGAATAACAATCCAGACAATCGTTCAAATCCTTTTCCCGTCATAGAAAACCATTAATAAATCCAAATTGTTAAAGTACTTCATATGCGGGGAAAAATCCTATTGATTTTACTTTGCCTGTTGCTTCTAGCGTCTCCCCTGCTGGCCAAATCGTATTCCATCACCAACGCCAGCATCAAAATGCAAATCCACGACGACGCCAGCATCGACGCGGATGAAACACTCACGTTTCTTTTTTCCGGGCAATACACGTTTGCATACCGCGATATTCCCAATGGCTCCTGGCACATATCCGAGATTTCCGTGACCGAAAACGAAACACCCGTTCCATTCACCGTCACCCCAATCAACAACCAAACCCGCATTCGCTGGACCTACACCGCAAACTCGGAAATCCGCACGTTCACGATCCATTACCGATTGGAAAACGCGATCAAAGCGTATTCCGACGTCGCCGAACTCAACTGGAAAGTATGGGGCGACAACTGGGAAGTTCCCGTCACCAACCTGTACGGAGAAATCATTCTTCCAAAACCCGTTTCGGACGCCAAACAAGTGTACTCCTGGGGGCACCCCAAAATCGAAGGAAAAATGGGGCTTGAAAACAACCAAAAACTCATCTTCCAAACACTGTACGCTCCCGCCAACCAATGGGTCGAAATCCGAATGGCGTTTCCACGCGAACTCTTGACCACCGTCACCTACGCGCAAACCGAAAATTCGCCCGGACTCCAAAAAATCGAAAGCGAGGAAAAACAATTCGCGCTTTACGACAGCTTATCCATTTTTCTCATTCCGCTCTTGATTCTTGCATTCATCGGGTTCCTCATCTGGACGTATTTATCGTTCGGAAAAGATCCCGAAGTTTCGTATCACGCGATTTATGAACGCGAACCACCGTACGAATACGGTCCCGCCATCGTGCAAGCGCTCAGCCGCGATTTTAGTCACACGCCGGATTCCAAAAGCTTTGTCGCCGAAATGTTTTACCTCGCGTGGCTTGGATACCTGCAATTCGAAAAAATACCCAAAGAAAAAATCCTCGGCGTGTTCGGACGCGACTACGATTACAACGTCCGATACGCGAATCCCAAAAAACCCGTTTCCCTATCCGACAGCCAAAATCACTTGCTGTCACTCCTCAAAAAATACACCGACAACCAAAACCCCTTCGCGTTCTCCAAATTCGAAGAAAAAACACGCCAACAAACAGGGGAATTCCAAAAAGACTTCAAAGCCTGGCAAAAACTCGTTGAAACCGAAGCCAAAAAAATGGATTTTTTCGAAAAAAAATCCGGACTCAAACGACTCATCGTCGGAACCCTGGCGTTCATTATTGCGCTGGCAATACTCGTCCCCGCCGGAGCCATTTTCTTAATCTGGATTTCGTTTCTGGCGTTCCCGGTATTTGCGCACATCATTTCCAAACGCACGGAAAAAGGAACGCTTCATCACAAACAATGGGAAAACTTCAAAAAATTCCTAAACGATTTTTCGCAAATCAAACAATACCCCCCTGAATCCCTCGTGCTGTGGGAAAAATACCTCGTGTACGCCATCGGGTTCGGAATCGCGGACAAAGTCGCCCAATACATGAAACTGTTGGTGTCTGAACGCGAACTCACCAACAGCGCCATTTTCGTCGGCGGATACCACGGCGGATGGAACGACGTCAACGCCTTTGCCCAAAGCGCGGTCGCCTACGCTCCGTCCTTTGCAACGGCCAGCGGAACCAGCGGCAGCGGCGGATTCGGCGGAGGAGGCGGCGGAGGAGGCGGCGGGGGCGGCGGAGGCGCCGGATAAAA